>OJMG01000718.1_pt1 | contig 32314 bp, 28 predicted proteins | sample 1597141 | NCBI WGS metagenome assembly OJMG01 (sample SAMEA2452119, study PRJEB22498) | human gut metagenome | biome: human feces; feature: human gut; material: feces | place: Australia | collected 2012 | reverse complement strand
ACGACCCCGAGATTACAAATCACGTGCTCTGGCCAACTGAGCTAAAGAGGCATCTTTCGCTTCGCTTCAAGTCGGCATACAACTCAAAGCGAGTGCAAAGTTACGCAAATATTTTTATCTCCCAAATATTTTGTCGTTATTTTTTGAAAAATTTCTCACTTATACACTTTTAACACCTTCCGGCAAGTGCTTCGCCCTGCAACTTTTACAGCTTGCGAAACCCCGGAAATCATATCTCGGACAAGGAAATTTTCCAAGCGCAAAGATAACACTTTTCCGATACCCGAAAATGTTTCTCCTAAAAAATATTTTTGCCCCAATCAGCCAGCCGAGGATTTACTCTTGTTTGTGGAGTTTTGCAGCCCCATGATGTTCTTCCCCACTGCCACATGAAATCCGTCCAAAGCAAAACGCCGATTCGAGCTTAACGGGAAAGGGGGCGGATGAAGCCAAGCTCACCCGCCCCCTTGTTTCCGTCGTGGTTATGCCACAATATTTATTTCTTTTCTTTGAGTTTTACCAGTTGACGGTCGAGAGCATCGATTGTCAAGTCGACAGCTTCTTCGAATGTGTCGGCCACTTTTGACGCAAACAGTTCGTCGGCATTTGGAACTGTCAGCTTGATTGCAGCCTCTTTGTTCATGGATGTTTCAGGTTTTACGACCTTCAAAGTCACTTCAAATGTAGCGATAGCCTCATTGCGGCGTGCTAACTTCTGAGCTTTTTTGTTGATAAACTCTTCTAACTTGGTTGTCGCATCGAAATGGATGGCTTTAATCTTTACTTCCATATTACCCTCCTTTTTTTAGAGCTCTTGGATGAGCGTGTTTGTAGTTATTTTTCAATTCACTATATGTGATATGGGTATATACCTGCGTTGCCGCGAGCGACCCATGTCCCAATAATTCCTTAACGCTGTTCAGCTCCGCTCCGTTGTTGAGCATTGCCGAGGCAAACGAGTGCCGGAGCACGTGGGGCGAACGCTTTGCCTGCGTCACTTCCGACAGCACGCCCGTCACCACATTGTAGACGAGCGAGGGATACACCCTCCTGCCTGCCGCCGTCACGAACAGTTCCTCGGTCGAACCTTCGGCCACCTCCGACCGCAACTTGCGGTACAGTTCAATCAGTCCGGCCAGTTCCTTTCCGAATGGAACTATTCTATCTTTATTACGCTTACCATGCACCTTTAGTTCACCGGAATCGGTATTTACATCCGAATTTTTTAAAGAAATCAGCTCTGCCCGCCGAATTCCGGTCTCGTAGAACATTGCCACCATCAACCTGTTGCGCACTTCCGTAAAATCGGTTTCGTCAAAAGGACTGTCGAGCACCTGGTCCATACCCTTTTCTCTGACAAAAACCGGCAGCACCTGCGGCAGCTTTGCCATGGGAATGTCGACCACCGGACTGTCGGCCACCACCCCGCGCTTCAACAGGAACTTATAAAAAGCACGCAGCGACTGCACCTTGCGCCGGACCGAACGCACCGAAAATCCGGAACTGTTCAGCGAATACACCCACGCCCGTACATCGGCAACCGTAACACTGGCAGCATCAAAGGTTTCCTTATCCGCCGACAGGAATTCTACAAACTGGCTCAAGTCCTTACTATAAGACAAAACGGTATGAACCGAATAATTCAGTTCATACCGTATATATTTTAAGAATGAGTCAATCTGCATAGTTTCTGGTGTTAATCTACACCTACGAATTTATGCAATATTTTTGACAATTCCAAATAAAGAAGGATTTTTATTCTTCTACTGAACGCAATTTTTGAACGTAGATAGCCTTCATCATCTTCTTGCGGTTAGCAACAGACGGTTTTTCGAATGCTTGACGGCTACGAAGTTCTTTTACGATACCAGTCTTTTCAAATTTTCTTTTGAATTTCTTCAATGCTTTTTCAATGTTTTCGCCTTCTTTTACTTGTACAATAATCATTTTATTTCAGTTTTAATAGTTTTCAAAATTTTGTTTATTGGTGTGCCATAAAACTTCTCCTGCAAAACGGCACCGCTTTTGCAGGAATCTGCAAGGGAACAAACCCTCACCTATATAATATGTAAATTGTTCTTCTTTCTAACAGTAGGTCTGCACAACCTCCTCTCTTTTATTTGCGGTCGCAAAGATAGGTATTATTTTTTGAATTTCTACACCTCTTTCGAGAAATATTTTATTTCTTTCGGGAATTCCCTTTCAAAACCCATTTTATACCCGGCAGCCGTTCTATATTTCTAACATTCAAAAAAAAATCGTATCTTCATAACGTCTTATACCTTTAAACAACATCTTAATCGAACAACATTATGAAAACATTTCGACTATCATTATTGATTCTTTACCTGCTGCCATTGCTGAGCAGTTGCGACAAGGAGGAAGAAGAAGGTACTATTCTTTGGGACTTCGTACCTCAACATTTCGAATTCCTGGTTGTTGATCAAAACGGAAACAACCGTTTGGATCCGGCAAACGAAAACGCATGGAAGCCGGAAGACATCACGGCAACCTACAAAAACGAAAACTATCCATGCACCATTGTCGACGAGCCGCTCAACCAACCCCATTCCGAAATTATAACCCGCCAGTTGCCTGCCTACATGCGGGGCTTGCGCACATCCACGGAAGAACAGAACCGCGCTCTGTTTTTCGGAGACTTCAGTCCAGAAACGAATTACAAGAAAACACCGCTGATTTTGAATTGGCCTGACGGAACACAAACAACGCTGACCTTCGACTGCTACATTATCTGGCATTCGAAAGAGAATCCCGAAGTCGTCATCAAGCTCTACCACGAAGACCAAGAAATGGAAATGAAGGATACCCGATTTGGCAAGCAAGTCACCATCCGTAAATAGTCGACCGACAATTTCTAAGAAATATTAAAAGCCACAAAACTCATTGCAGTTTGTGGCTTTTTTTCTATCTTTAGGCATTCGCAGACAAGATGAACAAAGCGGCAATTACCATAGCGGCTATCTTTCTTTCCGTCGGCAGCGCAACAGCCCAGGAAAGCACAGGCGACCTTTCAAAAGACCGCCCGAATTTGGAATGGCCGCAAGCCAGCATTCAACCCTATTCGCTGAATTTTGAAATGCCGAAATTCATCGAGCAGAAAGACACAGCCTCCACAACTACTGCCATACAGCTCAACAGTCCGACTTTCGGCCGTAAGCTGCAACTTGAGCCAGAAGCCCCCAAGTTCCGTTTCAACCAGAATCCTTACGCCTTCGACTTTAACACATCAGGCGCCATAGCGACATGGGACAACGGTGCCCTTATCGGTGCCGGAAACCGCACTACGCTCCCGGGGCTCTACTCCAACCAGCAGGCATCATTTTCCGCCGTTCAGCAGTTCGGCGACCTCACCCTTTCGGCTGGCGTTTCCGCCGACCGCTACCAGATGTTTCAGGGCCCCGACCGGCTTCGCACACAATTCGGCGTACACGGCAACCTGTCTTACCGGTTCTCCGACAACCTGTCGCTCCATCTGTTTGGCTCCTATTATAATCAAAATCCTTTTTATACCGTCGGTGCCCTCCCCTACATAAACACGACAAACTTTGGCGGATATTTTGATGTGGGAATGGGCGAACATTTCGGCATGATGCTAGGAGGTCAGGTCACCTACGACACGATGACCCGACGCATGCTGGCGGCCCCCATCGTAATGCCCTATGTGAAAATCAATGACGTGAAACTCGGCGTTGATGTCGGCTGGCTTATCCGCGACTTGCTGATTGACGCATTCGCTCCCGACTACCACCGCCAGAATCCCACCATTGCGCCGCCCGTCGCGCCTATGCCACCTATCCGTTAAACGCCGCACAACATTTCTTCATTCATTAACATTACCTAATCATTATGAAAACCAAAGCTTTAACCTACTGGCTTATTCTATGCCTATTGCCAATTTTGTCCAGCTGCGACAACGGTGAAGACATTATTTGGGACTTCAACACACGAAGCATCATGCTGAAAGTTGTCAATGCTTCCGGACAGAACATGCTGGACGAAAGCACCGCCAACGGATGGAAGGCGGAAGACATCTCTGCCACCTACAAAGACGAGAATTACCCTTGCGCCATTGTCGACGATCCGCTCTACGAGCCAAATTCCGGAATCCAAACTCGAGATATGCCGGCCTTTATGCTCGGCTTGCGCACATCCACCGAGAAGCAGAACCGTATTCTGTACTTCGGAGACTTCACGCCTACAAACTATTACCAGAACACACCGATTACCTACCATTGGCCCGACGGCACTACCACTACCATCACTTTCGACTTCTACATTATATGGAAATCGAAAAACGATCCGGTAGTAGTATTCAAATGCTACCAGAACGGAAAAGAACTCACTCAGGACAAAGGCGTAATCACCATTCAGAAATAACGCTACAACACAAACGCAGGCGCTCCCAGCAAGGAACGCCTGCGCTATTTATTATGTACGGCAACAATCCGTAAACTGCAAGCTATACACTATTCAGCCTTCGGCTCGTCTTCTTCGTACCACTTGGAGTACATCAAATAATTGCGGGCAATACGCTGGTTGATTTCGCGTCCCTGCACCGGATCTACCATTTTCTTGAATTTGGCAGGTACACCCATCCACAGTTCGTGAGGGCCAATCTTCGTGTTCGGCGAAACTACGCTGCCGGCAGCCACCAATGCCCCTTCGCCAACCTCAACACCGTCGAGAAGCACAGAACCCATACCAATCAAAGCCAAATCGTGAATTGTGGCACCATGGATAGTTACATTGTGACCAATCGAAACATCGTCGCCGATTTCAATTGTCGACTTCTGATACAGCGTATGGAGCACAGAACCGTCCTGAATGTTCACACGGTTTCCGATTTTAATGGTGTTCACATCGCCACGCAGCACGGCGTTGAACCAAACGCTGCATTCGTCGCCCATTGTCACCTCGCCCACGATTGTGGCGTTTTCGGCAATAAAGCAGTCCTTGCCGATTACCGGTGTAAATCCTCTTACTGATTTAATTAAAGCCATATTTCTATATTTTTATTTTTTCAGTTCTTTTGTCTTTTCGTTCAGCCAAGCCTGCTGTTCGGCATTGAGATACGGAGTCAGGCGCTCGCGCACTGTCTTGTGATAGTTGTTAACCCATGCCAGTTCTTCGTCCGACAGCATTGCCAGATCAATCAGCTTGCTGTCATAGGGGAACAATGTCAGCACCTCAAAGTTCATGAATTTGCCGAATTCTTCCGTTTCGCGGTAATTGCGTGCAAGCACAAGGTTCTCGATGCGGATACCATGCTTGCCGGCCTTATAAAGGCCCGGTTCGTCGGAAGTAATCATGCCTTCCACCAGCACTGCCGGGTTTTCATTCAAACGGATATTCTGCGGACCTTCGTGCACATTCAGGAAGTGGCCCACACCGTGTCCCGTTCCGTGCCAGTAAGTCATGCATTCTTTCCACAGGAACTGACGGGCAAGAGCATCCAGCTGGCTGCCGCGTGTTCCTTCCGGGAATATGGCAGAACCAAGAGCTACATGGCCTTTCAATACCAACGTATAGTCGTGGCGTTCTTCTTCTGTCGGAGTGCCCAAAGCCACCGTACGGGTGATGTCGGTTGTTCCGTCAAGATATTGCGCACCTGTATCAACAAGCAAGAGTCCTTCCGGCTTCAAATCAGAAGCAGATTCCTCCGTTGCTGAATAGTGTACAATGGCGCCGTGTTCCTTGTACCCCGGAATCATTCCGAAGCTTTCGCCACGATAGAGCGGACTTTCCGAACGGAATTCAATTGCCTTTGCAGCAACGTCAAGTTCGTTTACACCGCCTTCAGCCACTGCTTTTTCAAGCCACATGTAAAGTTTCACCAATGCAGCGCCGTCACGTTCCATGGCCTTGCGCGTGCCTTCAATCTGCACTTCGTTCTTGACAGCCTTCGGCAATGCCACCGGTGAAGCTGCATAAACCACTCCGCAATTGAGAATCCAACGAGCTACCGTATCGCTTGTCTTGTTCGGGTCGAGCATAACGGTCACATTCTTCAGCTTGCCGAGGAATTCCTGCAATCCGTCGTAAGGCAACACCTCAATATTGCATGACTTCAGATATTCGGCAGCTTTTGCGTCCACCTTGCGCGGATCGATGAACAGCACGTTACGGTCTTCCGAAACGTAAGCATAGGAAATAGCTACCGGATTATAGTCCACATCGTTGCAGCGGATATTGAAAATCCAGGCAATTTCATCAAGAGCAGAAAGCAACAGGGCTTCCGCACCTTGCTTCTCCACCTCGGCCAACACACGTTCAATCTTGCTCTCCGTGCTTTCGCCGGCGAATTGCACCTCGTGTTCAAAAATCGTACCCAGAGGCAATTCCGGACGGTCTTCGTAAATGCCCTTGAACGGGTCGAAATCGGCTGCAAAGCGGAAACCGTTTTCTCCACAGAACTGCTCCAGACGACTGGCTTGAACCAATGAGAACAAACGTCCATCAACGGCCAGCACATCGTTTTCACCCAAATGTTCGGCAAGCCATTCGTTGATAGTCGGCTCGCCCGGCATATCTTCCTTATATAATACAACACCTGAATCGGCAAGCTGAATTTCAGCCTGCAGGAAATAGCGGGAATCCGTCCAAAGTCCGGCAGCATCAAGCGTAACGACAGCCGTACCGTTCGAACCCGTAAAACCGGTCACCCAATCACGCAGTTTCCAATGGTCGTTCACATATTCACTCTGGTGAGGGTCAGTACCCGGCACAATCACTGCGCTGACGCGCTTGCTACGCATAACTGCACGCAGTGCTTCCAAATTTTTCACAGTTTCTTTCATATCTGGTTGTTATTATTTGCAATCAAGCATCTGCAAACTTACACAAAAATTGCCAAAACATTGCACCTATTTATAAAAAAAGAGCACGCCCGACGGACGTGCTCCACAAATATTTTCTACGGACAGAATCTCCGGTTATTCAAATGCTATCTTAAGCTGGTCCAAACAGAAATATCCCGGAGTGTTCATACCCCACATTCCTGAATCGCTGGAATCCATACGGATAAACATATACTTCAGCGGACCTTCCTTGCCAAGAGCAGAAAGATCAACTACCTGCCAGTCTTTCACCATTACCCATTCGCTTTCATTTTCCGAACGATAGTCGGCCAAATAGCAATCAACCGGGCCAACAACTTCACCCGATGCAGAGTAACCGTAGAACTGAACCTTGAACCAGTCGCCGCTTGCAAACTTCGCACTGAAAGCGCTACCGTTTTTCATCACATAATAAGAATAGGAACTATTGTTCACACAAACGGATTCCGGAGTAAAGTTTGTATTGCCGTTATTGTATGTAATACGCAACGACGAAGCTTCCGGATCATCCATCGAGTCCATGGTGTTCCAGCAAGCTACAAGATACGGTGTGCCGACACCCGAAACACCGCCGCCACTCATCACGTTCCACTGATGTTCCAACCAGTTTCCGTCGGAATAGTCAGCCATATCCTGCGAACGGCTCGGACAGAAACCGAACCAGTAATTTCCATATTCAGAAGCGATGCCCTGATGTGAGAACTGCACATTCTGGCAAGTCACATCACCCATGTCAGGATTCAAGCATTCTTTCCACACTCCACTTTCATTGTATTCAAATTGAGAATACACCATATCCACTGTCAACGTATTGTCGGGCTCATTTTTGTCGCACGACACAAAAGCGACTGACGACAGAACAGCCGCACTCATCAATACTTTTCTAAACATCTTACTCATAACACTTTTATTTTATCATTTCAATTTTTCTGTTTTAAACCAGTTCTATCTGTTCGACTTCGACCGGTTCGTCAAGGAACACGGAAGCCATCGAACAGAATTTTTCAGCCGACTCGGTTGTCAGATAACGGCAACTGCCACCCTTTCCGCAACGTTCGTCCATTTCCGGATGGCGGCGCAAATAATCCTTCAGACTTTCAGCAATGATATGGCCCTGACGGATGACGGTCACGCCTTCCGGCATATATTTCATGATTTTGGAATACAGCAACGGATAGTGGGTACAACCTAGAATGACGGTATCAATGCCCTTTGACTGAGCAAAAAGTTCACGGACATATTTTTCCACAAAATAATCGGCCCCGTCAGAATTCGATTCCTGATATTCAACCAAAGGCACCCACATCGGACACGCCTGTCCGTAAGTGCGGAACGAAGGATACATCTTTTCAATCTCCATCGGATAGCTCTGGCTCTGAATCGTACCGGCAGTTCCCAATATGCCGACTTCGCCGCTTTTCGACACTTCGCCAAGCATCTCCACCGTCGGACGGATAATGCCAAGCACCCTGCGCTTTGGATCAATTTTAGGCAAATCGTTCTGCTGGATAGTACGCAAAGCCTTCGCCGAAGCCGTATTACAAGCCAAAATAACCAGCTGACAACCTTGACTGAAAAGATAGCGTACAGCCTGTAGCGTAAACTTGTAGACAACGTCAAACGAGCGGCTGCCATAAGGCGCACGCGCATTGTCACCTAAATAGATATAATCATATTCGGGCAAACTTTTTCTGATTTCTGACAAGATGGTCAAACCGCCGTAACCCGAATCAAACACTCCTATCGGTCCTGTTTTCATAAACATTCCATTCACGCCACCCCTCACCAAACAAGCAAAACGGAGTGGCTTTCATTAAGAAATAAACAAAATTTCAACGGACAAACTTACAAAAAAATCCTTGAGTGCAACGGTTTATTACAAAAAAAGTGCGAAACCCGTCTAAAAAAACGAATCAAAAATTGTCCTGTTTTTCTCAATTTGCAATTTATAAGATGACGAGTTCACTCACAAAATCACATAAAACACGCGTTATCCGGAAAATTTCCGTAACTTTGTGAAATTAGAGGGTTTTCTCTATGAACACCACTCTGAACATAAAAGCAACAACAAGCTACAAAAAACTAAACCAACCAACGATATGAAAGGAATCGTTTTAGCCGGTGGTTCGGGAACAAGACTTTACCCAATCACAAAAGGCGTCAGCAAACAGATGCTGCCTGTGTTCGACAAACCGATGATTTATTATCCCATCTCGGTACTGATGATGGCGGGTATCCGCGAAATACTCATCATCTCCACGCCCTGCGATTTGCCGGGATTCAAACGCCTTTTGGGCGACGGCTCGGATTTCGGTGTGCACTTTGAATATGCCGAACAGCCTTCTCCCGACGGACTGGCCCAGGCATTCCTGATTGGTGAGGAATTTATTGGCGATGACTCGGTCTGCCTGGTTCTGGGTGACAACATATTTCACGGTAACGGACTGACAAAACTGCTCCACGAAGCCGTATATTCAGCAGAAAAAGAACAAAAAGCCACCGTGTTCGGCTATTGGGTAAGCGACCCTGAACGCTATGGCGTTGCAGAATTCGACAACGACGGCAACTGTCTGTCAATCGAAGAGAAACCGGCACAGCCAAAATCCAATTATGCCGTTGTTGGTCTATATTTCTATCCGAATAAAGTCGTTGAAGTAGCTAAAAGCATCAAGCCGTCGGCTCGCGGAGAACTGGAAATTACATCTGTCAACCAACGTTTCCTCGAAGATAAGGAATTAAAAGTACAGACTTTGGAACGTGGCTTTGCTTGGCTCGATACGGGCACACATGATTCTTTGGCTGAAGCGTCCACTTATGTGGAAGTCATCGAAAAGCGTCAGGGACTGAAAATTGCCTGCCTTGAAGGCATTGCCTTCCGAAAAGGCTGGATTACAGCCGACAAGATGCGCGAACTCGCCCAGCCGATGATTAAAAACCAGTACGGACAATATCTGCTGAAGGTTATCGATGAGTTAGAGCGTTACGGAAAAAGTAATCTCGATTAATTTTGACATAAACAATATGGAAGTAATCAAAACAAACATAGAGGGCGTGGTAATTATCGAACCGCGCATTTTCCGCGATGAGCGGGGATATTTCTTTGAATCATTCTCACAACGCGAATTCCAGGAAAAAGTGTGCAACACGGTGTTCGTACAGGACAATGAAAGCAAGTCAAGCTACGGCGTGCTTCGTGGCCTGCATTTCCAGAAACCGCCTTATGCACAGTCAAAACTGGTGCGCGTCATCAAAGGTGCCGTGCTCGACGTGGCAGTCGACATCCGCAAGGGTTCTCCGACATTCGGACAGCATGTGGCCGTTGAACTGACCGAGGACAACCACCGCCAGTTCTTCATTCCGCGCGGCTTTGCCCACGGCTTCAGCGTGCTTACCGATGAAGTGATTTTCCAATACAAGTGCGACAACTTCTATGCTCCGCAATCGGAAGGCGCACTCGCATGGGACGACCCCGACCTCGGCATTGACTGGCGTCTGCCTGCCGAAAAGGTGATTCTTTCTGAAAAAGACCGCCACCACAGCCGTTTGAAAGACACTGATTGGTTGTTTGACTTTAACGAAAAACTTTATTAAACGATGAATATACTTGTAACCGGCGCAAACGGACAGCTCGGCAACGAAATGCGTATCGTTGCAAAAAACAGCGCCGACAACTACATTTTTACCGACGTAGCGGAACTCGACATCACCAACACCGAAGCAGTGGAAAAGATGGTCATGGACAATGACGTGAAAATCATCGTCAACTGCGCCGCCTATACAAACGTCGACAAGGCAGAGGACGATAGCGAATTTGCTGAAATCCTCAACGCAAAGGCTGCCGAAAATCTGGCAGTGGCAATGAAGAAGAACGACGGTCTGCTCGTTCACGTGTCAACCGACTATGTGTTCGGCGGAACAAAGAACAACACACCTTGCAAGGAAGACGAACCGGCCAACCCGACAGGTGTCTACGGCGTGACAAAACTTCACGGCGAACAGGCAATCATTGCTTCCGGCTGCCGCCACATCATCATCCGCACGGCATGGCTTTACAGCGAATTCGGAAAGAACTTCCTGAAAACGATGCTCAACCTTACGGCTACGAAACCTCAACTGAAAGTGGTGTTCGACCAGGTGGGCACACCGACCTACGCCTACGACCTTGCGCTCGCCATCTTCGACATCGTTGAAAACCGCAAGTACGAAGGCAACGACGGCGTTTACCACTACTCCAACGAAGGTGTATGCTCGTGGTTCGACTTCACGAAGATGATTGCCGAATATGCAGGCAACACGCAATGCGACATTCAGCCTTGCCACAGCGACGAATTCCCGTCGAAGGTAGTGCGCCCGAGCTATTCCGTGCTCGACAAGACAAAAATCAAAGCCACTTTCGGCACCGTTGTCCCCTACTGGACCGACTCGCTGAAAGTTTGTATGAATAACCTCAAAAACATGGAATAATGAGCAACTTCAAAAGAAATATCATCATCACCGGCGGTGCCGGCTTTATCGGCTCACACGTTGTACGTCTTTTCGTCAACAAGTATCCCGATTATCATATCATCAACCTCGACAAACTGACCTACGCCGGCAACCTTGCCAACCTCAAGGACATCGAGGACAAACCAAACTACACGTTCGTAAAGGCCGACATCTGCGACTTCGACACTATCCTATCGCTGATGAAAGAGCACAACGTCGACGGAATCATCCATCTGGCAGCAGAAAGCCACGTAGACCGTTCCATCAAGGACCCGTTCACTTTTGCACGCACAAACGTAATGGGAACGCTGAGCCTGCTCCAGGCAGCGAAACTCTACTGGGAATCGCTTCCTGAAAAATACGAAGGCAAGCGCTTCTACCACATCTCCACCGACGAAGTTTATGGTGCATTGGAAATGACGAATCCGGAAGGTATCAAGCCGCCGTTCACCACCACTGCCTCTTCATCGGAACACCACCTCGCCTACGGCAAGGACTTCTTCTACGAAGACATGAAATATAACCCTCACAGCCCGTATTCAGCTTCAAAGGCATCGAGCGACCACTTTGTGCGCGCTTTCCACGACACATACGGCATGCCGACCATCGTGACCAACTGCTCGAACAACTACGGACCTTATCAGTTCCCGGAAAAGCTGATTCCGCTGTTCATCAACAATATCCGCCAGCGCAAGCCGCTTCCGGTTTATGGCAAGGGCGAAAACGTTCGCGACTGGCTCTACGTAGTTGACCACGCACGCGCCATCGACCTGATATTCCATGAAGGTAAGGTAGCCGAAACCTACAACATCGGCGGCTTCAACGAATGGAAAAACATCGACATCATCAAGGTCGTAATCAACACCGTTGACCGTCTGCTCGGCCGTAAGGAAGGAGAGGACATGGATCTCATCACCTACGTTACCGACCGTGCCGGCCACGACATGCGCTACGCCATCGACTCTACCAAGCTTCAGAAAGAACTCGGTTGGGAACCGTCGCTCCAGTTCGAGGAAGGCATCGAAAAAACCGTACGCTGGTACCTCGACAACCAAGAATGGATGGACAACATCACCTCCGGCGACTACGAAAAATATTACGAAGAAATGTATCGAAACAGATAAACAACAGTTGTATTATAGGATAGCGGAGTCAAAAGGCTCCGCTATTTTTGTATATAAACGAAAATAGCAGGAAAGAAGAAAAAAATCTCGATTCTCCCCTTTCCTGCTATTCCAATTCACTATTACCCTTGTAACAACAACTAAGATTTTTATTTAATAGCACATTATCATCGGCTAAGGAATCCGACAATAATGGTAACACTACTTTAATCCTATTTTTTAGCTGTGACAAAAGTAACATATATTATTCTCTTCGGATAATTATTTTCTATGTTTTGCAACACAAATAGGTATATACATAAAAAAAGTTACTAATCTCACGACTAATAACCTTCTCACCTTAAAATTTAATACCATGAAAAACTGGTACAAAGATATAGTATTATGTTTTACAACATACTTTTTTTACCAACTTTTTTCACTGCATAAACAAAGTTTAATCGCAGTTTACATATTTTCACTGTATTTATAGTCAAAATAACAAAAACATAACAAAAGCGCAACTTTCATTGCATTTTGCTACGCATTAAAACATCGTGCAGAAATAAAAAAACAGAGCGATTTATCACAAACCGCCCTGATTATGTTGGTATGCAATCGGACTCCTATACAAATATGTCTAACCCACTATATTCATAAGGACACATACCACTTGCTGTCTAAACTTCCCTAAAGAATTTGACAATTCTGCAAAATTAAATTTACTCAGTGTTGATCAGTATCAATTATGCAAATACAAACCCTATTCTCTTGTGGAGTAGAAAAAGGTTGTTCTGTATCACCCTTTGAAGAAACAATAATCCGACTGGAAGAAACACCCTTGTCAACCAAGGCCTGTCTCACCGCATCGGCACGTTTTCTTGAAATCTTCATATTATAATCAGCCGTACCCGTCTGCTTGTCAGCATATCCGGTAACAAGCACCTTCAAACTTCCATCTTTTTCCAACATTTCGACAATTTCATCAACCACTGGCAATTGCGAACTGCGGATCTTTGCAGAATTCAGCGAGAAGATTACATTGCGAGTCACCTTTTCAGCGACAGCCTCTTCAGCTGGCACATTAGACTCTTTTGCAACTTCCACCAATGGCATAGCTTCTTCCTGCTTCTGCTCTGCAACAGGTACAGGAAGTTCTTCTTCAGCAACCGGCTGCGGCTGTGATTTCTTATCTTTACCCAATCGGATAGAAACACCACATAGTAAATTAAACTGCCAGTCTGGATTTTCAGCCTTCTTTGAATTGAACTTATCGGGCAAAATATTTGCATTGGCCTCCAAATTCAAATCAACCCGACTCGAAACACGAAAAGCAACACCTAAACCGCCTCTACCAACAAACGAGAATTGATTATCACGCCAAAGATATTGCAGCGCGCTCTTGTCGGTACTGGCTATTCCAACCGCTTCATCATTATTAAAAGCGCCATTTCCACCTACACCAAGAAAGATGTATGGATTGACAACTCTTTTCGGATTATAGGAACTAAAGATATTGGCCAAATCGAACATAGCATCTACACTACCCTGCAAATAATTAAATTTATAAGTCTGGAAAGGATAGACTACTGCACCTTTAGCCTGCCATCCGGAAATTCCCACACGCACACCCAACCAATCCAAAGCCTGGTAAGTGGCTGAGATTGCAGCAGAAGGTGACAACAACTCGTCAAAGGAGCCTTCGCCCAAAGTATAGGCGGCACCTGCCTGCAAATTCAAAGTCCAATGTGGATGAAACTCGTTATCGAGTTGAGCCTTGGACAAACCTTCAGCATCTTGAGCATTGGCTACATTAGCGCCAACCAACAATGCTGCTCCGAAAATCGACAAAAAATTAAATCTTTTCATAAGCGGTTATTTTTTAAGAAAAAGAGCGCGCTCTTTAGGCAAGCGCGCTCTAATTGAACAAGAAACTATTTATCAGTAATTATTCTGCAGGATTCAAACGAATCTTAACATATTCCGTATGAGTACCCCATTCGTGAGTGAACACAACCGGAACAAACACATTACATGACTGATGGATCAAGTCGCCACCTTTGTGTGTGAATACGAGGTTACCAGACTTATAAACAACGCTCGCATCAGTTAATGCCTCAGACAACTTCAGTGCGTTTGCACTTTCACCTGTCAAATTGTCATCCACAACGACATTGCCACCCTCTTCTTTCATACCGATCTTAGTATTAGCAACATCCCATTTTACACTCAGACCGTAATAGCTTGCAATCGGCTTGCCAATTTCAACGACACCACCTTTGACTTCTTCTACTTTATATGCACCCTCTACATTTACGGTAGAACCTGAACTTTGTGCATCAACAAATGCATCTTTAGGATCTGTCATCGTAAACTTGAACGGTTCAAGAATTGATATATAGTAAGAACCAATTTGATATGTGTTGTATTCGTTAATCTTAGCCCAAACGGTAACATTAACACGCTTACCAACAAGTTCTTTACCTACGGCATTCTTTGTCAAATTAAATGTCACATCAGTCATATTACCTGCACCCCAAACAGTATGTCCAGCAGCATAAGCTAATGTAGCAGCAGCTGAGCCTCCTTTCTTCAATGAATACCCACTGTTATTCAAAGCCGGAGTCTTAGAAGCCGGAGCATAGCCTTCTGGTTGGTTTGCATTGCTAAATTGCATTTCCCACACACGACAAGGATTTTCCTTGAACGTAGTCAGCAAATAGGTATTGTCAATCAAATTGAAACCAGACAACAAGTTGTTTGAATATTTAACTTGTCTTGCACCCTGACCGTCATAACGAACCGGTGCCAATTCATAAACCGTATTATTATTTGTCCACAAAGAAGCTACATAACCGGCAAACGCAGGAACATCGACACGAACCGTCACCTTCAATGTAAGAATAATATTCGGGTTCAATCCATTTGGATCACTGAACGTAAGTTTGCCAGTAAATACTTTACTTGGATTGCTTTGCGGGATTTCTTTGATATCATCATTCGACAATGTCCAAACAAGAGGAGCTGAACCGGCTGAAATCTCATCAAAGTCTACAGTTACCTTACCACTACCATTCCACGTATTGTTGGTATAAACTTTTGAGAATTCATCGAACGACATACCCAATTGTTCAAGCACAGCCTTTGTCATCACATCCCATGTGAACTCGGATGTAGAATAATCGGTCGAGCAACCCGTCAAGACTATCGGTTTCACATAATTGTATTCGATATTCTTATCAACAAGTTTTTCAGCTACGAAACGAATCTTAAAATATCGTTCATCCAAAACACGGTTTTTATTACCACGAAGAGTATCAACCATTTGAACTCGCACAATTGGTTCTTTGCCAATCGCAGACTTCTTGTCACCCTCTCCTGTCAATGTTTTTGCCTGAACATGTCCATATATATCAGTTGTAACAAATTTCTGTTGGTCAGTTTTAGATGCACCCAATTCATACGAATCCAAATCCTGAGCAGCATAGCGGAATGTCACACCAAAAGATTTCAGATAATCAAGATCCATCGTGCTATTCACACCATAAGCGACACCAACAATGTCATTCAAATCAAACACCTCATTATAGACAACGTCTGTAGCAATATTGGCACCTTCACCAGCGCCATATACTTCTGAGTAGCTATAATATGTATTTGAAGGATCTGTTATACCGGTTTCCTGATTGCGTTTAGCAATAAATGGAGTGAAAACCTGTTCTGTAAACTTCGCATATTCAGAATAGACAGCAATATCTGCTCCATTTTTAATTTCATCTTCCGTTAGGCTCTTATCTGCCAAAACAGCTTTCAACGCAAAGATATTAATCGTATTTGGATTAGTTGGGTCCAAACTTCCTGTTGAAGTTTTTTCGCATACACCCTCAGTTTGCTATCTGTGATTTCAAAATCTCCAGTAGTTTCTATTAAAGACCCCGCACGAGTTGTAGCAGTAGAAGTTACAAATTGTACAGACTTCAGATAATCCTTAGTGATTTTGCTTGGATTAACCCAATATTCAACAAAAGTCTTCTCATTGTCAACAATGATTGGATCTTTTCCTTGAATAACCTCCCATTCATGCTTTGTCTTGTTATATTGCTTTTCATAGTAATGCAATGTAAAGAAAGACATTGTTGGAATTCCCCCTTGATACTCGGAAGGAATCAAAGACAAGCTTGTCAAACGGAAAGTAAGCACATCCTTAACAGTGTTAATATTAGACTGAAGGGCATCCAATTGATCCTGTAATGAGTCTAATGTAACATTGATAGCATCAAATTTACCATCAACGTATTTTCGAATCTCTGTATCCAATTCATTGATAGCCGCATCAATATCAGCAGGAGTAGCTTTGCCATCGATAAGTTCCTTCAAACCATCGATAGTTTCATTCATGCCGTCAACAGTAGCTTTCAAAGCATTCAAATCATCAGACAAACCACCAACAGTACCAGTCAAAGCTTCAAGATCAGACACAACACTGCCAATGTCACTCTTCATGCTTTCTACCTCGCTCTGCAAATTTTCCAAAGCCTTCAACTGAGTATCAACAGTAGACTGCCACTTGGCCAAATCGCTGACCTGCTTATTAATATCGGCTACAGTTTTTTCCAGAGTACTCAACCCTGTTTGAATTCCTTCAATTTTGCCATTCAGCTCTGAAATTTTCTGGTTAAACTCATCCTGTGAAACTGTGGATGCCATCAATTCCTTACACTGAGCGATAGCTTCTGCAATTGCTTCCTCTTTAGCTTTTGCAGCAGCTGCCTTTGCTTCTTCAGCCAAAGCTTTTGCAGCCAAAGCTTCAGCATTAGCTGCTTCTGCTGCAGCCTTAGCAGCATCCCCCGTTGATTGTGCTGCCTTCGCCGCGTCAGCAGCAGCCTTTGCCTGGGCCATAGCGTCATCAGCGGCTTTCTGTGCATTTGTTAGTTCAGTTTTGGTCGAATTCAATGCTTCTTCCAAAGCACTAAGTTGACCACTCAATCCTGAGGTTTCTTGACGTAAGCTGTTAATATCCTCATCATAGTCCTTACAGCTCGTAAATGATGCAGATACTGAACAAGCCACTAAACAAAGAAACGCTACTTTCAAAAAACGTTTGTTCATACTTAGTAATTATTAAAAAATAAAACAATAGTTTCTAATTCATTTTAACTATTAACCACACTCAGAAATATCCAGTTTTTTGTTGTATCTTTACATATACAATAACTAAAAACCTCTGCAAATATCAAACAAATTTTTGATATTACAAAATATTTCTTTGATTATTTTATATAAATGTATGAATATCATAGACCGGCTACAACAAGTAATTGAACATGAGGGCTTAAATGTCGCTTCTTTCGCCAAAAAAATCGGAGTTGGCGATCAAACAATTCGAGGAATTGTCATTCAAAAACGGAATAATCCTGGCTATGAGCTAATCTATAAGATTTCTCAAACATTTGATTGGCTCAATATAGAATGGCTCATTACCGGAGAAGGAGACATGATCAAAAGCCCTAAGGATGAAAGTGTATTAACAGAAAACTCTACAAAGGAAATCATCAACTATCTAAGAGAAAAAGATCAAAAAATCGAGCAGCTCATCGAAGAAAAAGCGGTATTAAAATATAAATACGAACAGATGAAAAAGAATAACAAAGAATAAACTTCACTGCATTTTTTAAACAAAAGAACTACTCCCCCTTTGAACAACATCAAAGAGGGATAGGTTATTATTGCCCAAACCAAACAATATTTCAAAACAAACCAAAGAGCAAACCTACAGAATACGAGCCAATCAAATAAATATTTGATTATAATATTATAATGTGTAACTATGGATTTATTGAACAGACTGACTAAAACACATCCATCAATGGTCGGAAAAGGGCACTTTTTCGATTTAAATAGTTTTAATTTATTTCAAAATATACAAAAAAGAAAAAGTTACTAATCTCACGACTAATAACCTTCCTACCTTAAAATCTAATACCATGAAAAACTGATGCAAAGTTATATAATTATGTTTTATAACATATAGTTTACACAAGAAAAATTATTGCGTATAACATAGTTTAACATTTACACCATAAAATAGGAACTTTTAGAACAACAATGATTCTAAAAGTTCCTATTTATCGGACATCTTGCCAGCAATTGACAACTCTATTATTTCAATAAAGGGGCAACAGTTCCAGAAAACGGCTGCGCAATTTGCTCCACTCTACATAGTCGGAAGTCTGTCCCGGCAAAAGACGGATCGGTTTTTCGTTATAATCGACACGCACATAAACTTTACCCGAGGGACCACGGAAATAAATCAGCTGCAGGTTGGCAGCCATAGGAAACTGTTCATAGTCTTTCCAATTGTCGGCTATTGAATCAAAGTAGTTAGACAGGTAGTAGCATCCCGGTGCCTGAATTAACGCCATCAGCGGCATCAATGTCTCGGCATGGCCGAAACGCAACTTCGCACGGATATCCAATTTCCCGTTAATAACACTGTCGGCAGTCATGACAATATCCTGCAACAGCGGTCCGGCAATTTCAGCAGGGCGCGAAGAAACCACCGATGCCGAATAAAGCAGATACTGGCGGAAATTGAAAATGCTCCACAAGCGTTTATATTCTTCCACAGTAAAATATTTGGAAGCATCGAACTCCAACCCCATTGCGTTCATTCCCGCCGCAACGTAATACTCAGCCAAAGCCAGGTCAGAAATCGTTTCATAATCGAGTTCGTAGTTTTCACCAACCAGACGAAGAAGCGGCTCTACCGTAAGGTTTTGTGCCAGATAGCGACCGTACGCACCGGCATAAGCCGTATCATTTCGATATGCCTTATATTCTTCATCTATATCAAAATTGCGCACAAGTGTATTAAATTGTCGTCCTGACGCCGTTTCTACTGAAATGGCGGAAGACTGCTGTGTCAGTTCGTGTGTAAACGAGTACATACTCATGATGCTGCGCGGAGAATAGGAAGAAACTGCACGAACAGTTCCCTCTGCAAACAAATCGGGATAAGCCTTGTACATGCGGCGGGCTATTCCGCGATGCTCCTGTTCACCAATTGTATCCAACTGCCCCCAACGGTTACCAGTGGCGGTAAGCACACGGTCGACTTCTGCCAGAAAATCCCGTCCCAAATCAGTAATGGTCTGCTTGGCAGTAGCATCTTCCAAAGTCATTTTCATCAGTTTCGTATGTAAAGAACCGGCCGGATAGCGCGACCCGTGACGCCCGACATGGTTGATAAAGAACGGCTGAAGCGAGTCAGGACAAGCAACCACCGACTCTACCGAAGGATAAGGCGACAAACTGGCTCGCCCGGCACTATAATCAAAGGAAAAAGCGGAAAAAACAACCGCCAATAAACTGACAAGTGTGCAAATGCGTTTCATAAAAAAACTGATATGGAGTTGATTATTTTCCGTAAAGTTATAAAATAAACCCGGGAAATGAGCAAGCCTGCCCTATTTTAAACTAACTTTGCAACACAAAACGCAACCAAATGACTATGCAAACCCATCCTACAACGGAAGAAATAAAGGCCCTGCTGGAAGCCAACCGCACGCAGGAAGCCATTGAAATACTTGATCGTCTGATTGCCGGCGAGCCCGACAACGACACCTATTATTATCTACGCGGCAATGCCTACCGCAAGCACAACAACTGGAAGAATGCCATGAGCGACTACTGCAAGGCTAAGGAACTAAATCCCCAAAGTCCTGCAGCGAGCGCCTACGAAGCGGCACTTGAAATCATGAACTTCTACCATCGCGACCTCTACAACCCTTAGTCGACACATTTATGCGAAAGGAATGAGATATTGGCCGGTAGCGTCGCAAACGCCTTCGGCTACGAGTTGCGAGCGCGTACGCAACGAACGGACCGACTTGCACATCAGCATCGACAACTGCATGGCCCATCCCTTTGAACGGTTGCGGATATACACCCTTGCCATGCCTGTGTAGAATCCGGCCAACAGACGCAATTTCCGCATGACATCCTCGATGCCCGACACATCATTCACCTGTTTCAGTTCAACGATTGTCTTGCCTGCCAACGACAAGGTAGCGTAGACCTCATCACCCCTCTCGATTTTTCCTTTTTCAATATTCATCTGTTCTTTCTCCTTTCCATTACAAAAGTAGAAAGCACATGGGCACATAATGCGCCCAACAGATAAAACGAACGTCAAATATATTTTTTTTGATGTTCTCACGAACAAACATACCCGTATAAGTGTTCTATCGGTACTAAACGAGAGAATATACTACTACTCATAACACATTATAGACACAAAAAACAGCAGTCAATCCGTGAGGACTAACTGCTGTCATTTTTTATATTGTCTGATTTTTTCAACTCAATTATAGTGGATTTCACGTTACTGTCAAGCTGGAAAGGAAATGCCGACAGCAAGGGCAGAAGACAGCTAAAGAGCCTAAAAAGCGCACAATCAACTGCCAACTCTAAAGAGCGTTTGGGGCTAATAATTCAACCAAAGTTTCAGGCTCCCTACTTTTTCACGGCTTACGTAGACCTCTTCTGCCGGTTTAGGAAGAATATGCAAAACCACTTTACTTAAAAAGAAAGGCTCAATGCGCTTCACGCATCCCACACTAATCAGAAACTGTCGGTTCGCCCGGAAAAAGACATCTGGGTCCAACTGCTCGGACAGGCGGTCGAGCGAAAGATCTATAACATGCTCCGTCCCGTTCCTTTCCACTGCAAAAGTCACCTTATTTCTCGACACGAAATAAGCCACATCGCTCACCAGCAACGTGTAGAAGCGGTTTGCCCCGGCGATAAGAAAACGAGTACGGAATTTCTTCTCGGAACGGTTGCGGAAAAGTTGCAGAAGTTCTGTCAAATCCGCCTCCAGCAAATTCACCCTTGTCAATGCCCTGTTTTTTTTCAAATCGTTCAATGGCTTCCAAAAGCCGGCGACGGTCAACAGGCTTCAGCAGATAATCCACACTGTTGACAGAAAAGGCCCTGACGGCATACTCATCGTAGGCTGTCGTAAAAATTATCTGACTGGCAGGCTTAGCCCTTTCGAGGAAACTGAACGAAATCCCGTCTGAAAGTTGGATATCAAGAAATATCAAATCCGGATGAGGATTAACGGCAAACCACTCCACTGAATCCTCCACCGAACCCGAAAGGATCTGTACATTCCATTCCGGACGGAGTTCCTTCAACATTGACGAAAGCAGGCGTGCAGCCGGCATCTCGTCCTCTATCACTACAACTTTTATCTGTTCACTCATTCAACAACGGTACTTTAACACTAAATCTGTTTCCGGAATTCACCACCTCAATCCCCTTGCCACAAAGCAGACGGTAACGACGTTCCAGATTTTTCAAACCCTTTCCCGATGTTTCCACATCCTTTTTCAGGCAAACGGCATTGGAGACGGTCATTGTTCCTTCTTCCGCATCTACAGCAATCTCAACGGAAAGCGGCTTCCGCGGGTTCACCATATTGTGCTTGAACATGTTTTCAACAAGGAGCTGCAATGTAAGCGGCGGCACACGCAAATCCATCATGTCGTCGGGAATCTCCACCTTCATTTCCACACAATCGCCCAAGCGCACACGATGAAGATAAACATAGGATTCCAAAAATTCCAGTTCCTCCCTCAACGTTACCAGTTTCAGGTCCTGACACCGCAAAATATAGCGATAGACATCCGACAGACATCTTGTGAACTGCACGGCATTTTTAGGATTGTATTCGATTTCCGCAATCAGCACATTCAGGCTGTTGAACAGAAAATGCGGATTCAACTGGCTTTGAAGAGCCTTGTATTGTGCCGTCAGATTACTATCCTCCAACTGACGCGCATGACGCTGCAAACGCAGCATGTGCCGATAAAAATTATTGGCAGTAATCAACCCGAGCACCACCAGTTCCACCAGCCAGACAATGAACAGGCTCCGCACTCCCGACACGCGCAAAGCAAATATGTCGGAACTGCCGAACACAAATTTTATACACACCAGCAGCAGATAATTGAAGGCAAACAGCATGACTGCCGACAGCAGATACATACCTACTATCCTTGTCCAGTTTCCGAGTTCCGGCCATAAATAGAGATTGATGCGCCTGTTGATATACAGCATAAAAAAGCCGATACAATTGAATACCACAACCCCACAGGCATACACCGGAGCCACAAGATTCTCATTGGGAGCAATGCGCGACAAGGGTATAAAATGGAGAATCAGGTACAGGCACAGCATTCCCAGGCCGCTGAAAAGCAGCATATTCAACCACCAGTCAAAACTCTTTTTCCTCACCGGAACCAACAACATCATCATACTGTTTTCAAAATTCAAGCGACAAGATACAAACACCTCGTCAAATTGTCAATATCTAAAACAAATTTCACTCACTTTTTATCGGCTTCAGGTTATTCCGCATAATGTCCGGCAGCCCTTGCATACGCACATCTGGCCATTTGTGCATTCAGTTTCGCTGCAATATAATTCTGTTTGGCCTGATAGTGGTACACCTGCGCATTGATGACCTCAACAATCGAAATCAACCCTTCGCGATACTGGTGCAGCGACAATTCCTCGCTTTCCGCCGCATTGGCAAGCGAACTTTCTGTCAGCTCCACCTGCTCGGCCGCCTGTTCAAAATTATAACGGGCCGTCTGAATTTCAAGGCTGATTCTTTCACCAAGTCCTGCAGCATATTCTTCTGCCATGCTTATCTGATAGTCGGTTGCCTTTCTTGTATTCCGGCGCTTGCCCCATTCAAAAAGAGGAACACTCAAATTGACATAAACAGCATAATTCGGGCTCAAGTCCTTTTCAAAATCATAACCCGGTGAAGAATAGCTGCCGTCGACATGCAGCGAAAACTTCGGCATATATTCCGACATGGCTATTTTGCCTTCCGCACGGCGTATGTCCGTCTGCAAACCGGCTATTTTCAGTTCCGGGCGCATATCAGCCGAAGCATCTCCGGCGGGCAAATCAGCGGCGTTCAAGGGAATCACGACCGAATCCGTGGAAATATGTTCGTCAAACGGCACTCCTGCCAGTGAATTGAGCGACAGCCGTGCCACTTCCGCAGAATTTTCCGCCTGCTTGAGAAGATAGTCGGCATTGTTGAGTTTCACCAACGCCATCAGCAAATCATTTCTATCGGCAAATTCCACCTCTACCCGATGACGCACCACCCCGACCAGCATATCCACCGACTCACGGTAATGGCGGGCCACATCCGTCAATTCCCGGCTGGCCACAGCTGTCCAATAACGACAGTCGGCATCATAGGTTATGTCGTTCAACGTCTGCTCTATTCTGTAGCCGGCCGACGTCTGTTCGTATTTAGCCTTTTCGTAATTGCCTTTCAAGGCTCCACCAGTGTAAATCGGTTGGGAAAGCGACAGGTTCACGCCATATTTTTCATGCTGCCCCGTAAACGTCAGCGGCTGTGAAAGTCCCAGAATCTCCTTGTTCAGGCTCAACGGATTACCGGTATACTGGAAACTTCCGCCTCCCTGAAGCGACGGATAGAATTCCGCTTCAGCCCGATCAGTCAACTCCGCATACATTTCCCGGCTATAGCCCGACGATTTCAACTCATGGCTATAATCGCGCACAAGGCTACGATAAGCCGCAAGCTCCCCCGAATCACTCGGTGGAGCTGCGGACAATAGTGCAGGAAACAATAAAAACAGATAAAACTCTACAGTTTTTCTATACTTTTGAATCATAACCAGTTAATTATTCATGTTTGTTGAATACAGGATGCTATATTTTATAAAAAATCGCATACAACGATGGAGTTACCACAAGCGTCAGCAGTGTGGCGAATGTCAGTCCGAACACTATCGTCGCCGCCATTCCGCTGAACACGACATCGAACAGCAACGGAATCATACCGAAAATGGTTGTAATGGCAGCCATCAATACCGGACGGGCACGCGACACCGTCGCCTCGATGACAGCACGGTAACTGTCGACACCTGCACGCCGCTGAATATTCACTTCATCGAGAAGTACGATCACATTCTTGATTATCATGCCCAGCAATCCAAGCCAGCCGGCCATACAGAAGAAGCCGAAGTCAAACCCTGTCAGGAGCAGTCCTACCACCATCCCGATAAGCGACAGCGGAAGTATCAGGAAAATGATAAGCGGCTGACGGAAGTTATGGAACAAGGCAATCAGAATCAGCGCAAGGAACAGAATGGCAAGCGGAAAATATTTTGTCAGCGCCGCCATCGCCTCCTTTTGGTCTTTGTATTGCGAATCCCAGAAGAAAGTATAGCCCTCAGGAAGTTTTATGGACTCTATTTCTTCACGAATTTCCTTATGCACCTCTGCCATTGTGCATCCCGGCTGCACGTCACATTGGGCAGCCATCGACAAACGACGGTCATAAGTGCGCACCAACGGGAACTCCCAACCGATGCCTATATCTTTGGTTACCTGTCCTAATGGAGCCGTGTTGCCGCCATTCCACACAGCGAGGTCCGCAAGGCGGTCAATATCGGTCTGGTTGTCGAGTTCCGTACGCAAAAGCACGGGCACTTTCTTTTCAACATCCCTGTATATACCCACCGGAACTCCGTCGTTAACCGACTTTACGGCGTTCATCATATCTGCTTTGCTGATGTTGATTTTTCCGGCATTCACAGCATCGAAGTCCACATTGACCATCATTGCCATATTCCCCCACTCGTTTCTTACGTTTTTCGCCTTGGGGTTCTTTCGCATAATTTCCAAAGCGACATTTGTCAGCGAATCAAGTACCATAGGGTCATCCCCACAAAAACGAGCTTCAATAAGAGCCTGAGGAACAGTGTTCAGTTCAAATCTATTGACCCGCACCAATGCACCCGGTACATAGCGGTCGACCTTCGTTTCCAGCTGTTCCTGCAATGCCCGCGACTTTTCAGGAGTTTCCACTTCCACCAGGCAGGACGCATAATTAGGCTGCGGTCCGTAGGAAGCGTTGGCAAGGTAAAAACGCGGAGCAGTCTGCCCGATATAAGAAGACACCTGAACCACTTCGTCGAACTGCTCAAGCGAATCGACAAGCTGCGCCATGCAGCGCTGGGTTTCCTCGATGCGGCTACCCTCCGGCAACCACATGTCGACCGTGAAATACTGCTTGTTCAACTGAGGCATGAACACGCTCGGCACATAACGGAATCCCCACAATGAAAGTCCGAGAAGTACCACCATCGCCCCAACCACGGCATATTTCTTCCGGATGGCAAAATCCAGCACCTTTCTGAAACGGTCATATAGTTTTCCCTTATACAGTTCTCCTGCCGGAACCGCCTTTGCTGGCTGACCGACAAATTCCTGAATAAAGAATACATTCTGAGTAATGGACAGCACCCAACTCAACAACAGCGATACGGCGATGACAATAAACAGCGTGGACAGAATCTCACCCGTAATGTGAGGCGACAGATAGACCGGCATAAAGGTCAGCACCGCTATCAGCGTAGCCGCAAGCAACGGCATGGCAGTATCTGAAACGGCAGCGAGAATGGCATCCGATTTCTTCATGCCCCGCGACATATTCACTAATGCAGAATCGTAGACCACGATTGCATTGTCGACAAGCATTCCCATCGCAATGATAATGGCGGCAAGCGACATACGTTGAAGCGCAATGCCTGTGCCATACATATAGATAAGTGTTCCGAAGATGGAAAATACCAGTCCGCTGCCTATCAGAATTCCGTTTTTGAAGCCAATGAAAAAGAGAAGCACAGCCACCACCGTCAGTACGGAAATAATCAAGTTCCACACAAACCCTTCGTTGGCAACCGCCGATTCTTTTCCTTGGTCATAGATGGATTTAACCACAAGTCCGTCCGGCAACTGCTCTTTCAGCTCCTCAAGTCTTCCGGCCACGAGTTCCGCCATTTCCACCACATTTCCGTCAGGAACAGTTGAGATAGCGATACCCACTGCCGGCTTGTTGTCAACCGTCATCATGTTCCGGGCGGGCTTGACATAACTTTCCTCCACGGTGGCAATGTCACCCAGACGGAAATATTCGCCGCTACCGGACACTATTATCATATTTTGCAGTTCTTCAATCGTCGAAAACGCCCCCGTAGCCTCAACACGCAAACGGTTGGACGACGTTTCCAGTGCGCCTGCGTCAACCACACGGTTGTATTTGTCAAAAGCGTTGGCAATATCTCCGATAGTCACACCGCGCTGTGCCATCGTGGCAGGATTCACGCTAATTTCTATCGAGCGGTTCTGAATGCCGAACAGTTCAACTTTCGCCACATCCTTCAGCTTCAGCATTTCTTTTTTAAGCAACTGGGCCCAGTCCTCCATTTCACGATAGGAGTAGCCGTCGCCCTGCAAACTATAGAACACGCCGAGAACATCGCCGAAATCATCGTTGACTACCGGGTCGGCAGCACCTGCCGGAAGTTTCGACCGTGCATCCGACACCTTCCGCCGCAGTTTGTCCCACAGCTGCTGCATCTCGTCGGCACGTATTTCTTTCTTTACATATACCGTAATTTTCGACAATCCCTGACGATTGTCTGTTTTCAGATAGTAGAGTTCTCCCAATGACTGGATAGCTTCCTCAAGCACCTCCGTCACCTGTTGTTGTACTTCTATTGGCGAGGCTCCCGGATAGGACGTCGTCACGACGGCCTGTTTGATTGTAAAGGGAGCGTCCTCCAATTTACCCATATTGACATATGAGTAAATCCCCCCCCGCCAATATCAGTACTAATAAAAACCAGCTTAATGTTCTGTTTTCGAGGAAATAAACAGCTATACGTTTCATAATATGCTTCCTTTGCACAACTATTTGTTTATTACTGCTATTTTCTGCTTGTCAGTGAGTTTCGACAAACCCGTAGTGACTACCCGCTCGCCGGCTGCTATGCCGGATTCCACGGCGAGCCAGCCATCGGAGCACAGATTGCCTGACACAACATTTCTGCGCTCCACCTGGTTCTGACCGTTGACTACCCAAACATACTCACCGTATGTTGAGCTGAATCCGACAGCCGACTGTGGAATAACAACTTTTTCATCTGCATTTCCGAGCGAGAGTTCCACTTCACCCGACATTCCTCCCATAAATTCCCGTCCGTCATTGTCAAGCAACACGGTTAGGAGAAAGGATACATTGTTTGCCGTTGAACTTTGCGACACATAACCTTCCGAAGAATAGAACACTTTATCTTTCAGTCCGTCAAAACGGATTCTATACTTCATGTCTTTCTTCGAGCGCAAAAGCAACGCAACATCTTCCGGTATATAGGTTTCAATCTTAATTTTCGAAAGGTCGATAAACGTTACTACGGTCTGCGACGGGCGGACATCCTGGTAGTTTTCAACAGCCACCTGCTGGACATATCCGTCGAACGGAGCCGTCAGACGTGTATCCGACAATTCATTGCAGGCATCCTCATACGAAGTGGAAGCAATGGCATAAGCCGACTTCGCCTTTTCGTAGGTACTGCCGGAAATATTGTTTTTGGCATAGAGGTGGGACACGCGTTCGTATTCGGCTTTTGCCTGTTCCATCACGGCTGCAGCTTCCTGTTTCCGTATCACAAAGTCACGGTCGTCAATCGAGGCAATCAAATCACCTCGACGGTAAAACATACCCACCTGCGCATCTATCTTCTGCATCGGTCCGCCTACCCGAAACGACAAGTCGGTCAAACGATAGGGCTGCGAAACGAATGTATAACTGCGCACTCCGGATACATCAACAGTTTGTGCAGCAGCCACCTCAAACACGGGGAGAGACTCAACAGTGTCCTGTGACTGCCGACAACTGCTTACTATAACCACTAATAGCAATAAAGCGACCTCTATTCCTTTCTTTCTCATTTACTATTCTTTTGTTTCTGCACAAAAGTATATTTCCGAGACTAACTTCTTTTCCGTTTTTTCCCCGAAACGGAAGAAAGAGAAGACGAAACGGACGAAAGCGGAGCTCGAACAAACAGAGACATTTGCCTCTCCAATCACCTTTCTGTATCTTTTGATAAGATAGGAGGCGGCTCAGCATAAAACTCAAACAAGTTTGTTTTTCTGCCTTCGACTTTTCGCTATCTTTGTAGAAGATAGGAGTCGGCTCGGCACAGTCAAATTTGAAAACTCCGTTTTCATTTGCCTCTGCTCTCGCCTTTCGCTATCTTTGCAAAAAGCTATAACAAACATGAAAACAACATTCCACCAACTACTGCTCAGAGGAATTATCCCTGCGTCTCTACTGATTCTTTCCGCATGCAGCAATCCTGCCGAAGAAAGAATCCGGTCGGTCATCGACACCTATAACAGCTCATGCCCGACAACGATTGCCAACACATACACGTTTGAAAGTGCCGTTTACGACAATAACAATATTGTATTCACTATCAGCACCGTCGATGCGTTTGTCGATTTCACACGGCAAATGAACGGCAATGAACTCAAGGAAAAAACACTCCTTTCCATCGCCCAGCAGTTTGACGAACAGTTTTTACAGGACATTGAAGAAACGGAAGCCGGTCTGACTCTGCTCTATACCGATGCAAAAGGGAATGAGCTGCAACGGCTCACATACGACAGCAAAGAAATCATCCGCACCGCCGAAAAACTGAAAAACGGAGAAATCAAACGTCCGTCGCTGTTGGAAAGAATGAAAAACGACATTGAAAAGAATGCAGCCTCACTGCCTATCAAAATGGAAGACGGAACGACATTGGAAAAAATTGAAATGGACGGAACAACGATTACCTACTACTATCGCGTTGACAGCAACGACAACGAATGCCCCGACGAACAGTCGGTTGCCGAGTGGCGTTCTGCCATGCTGCAACAGCTCCGGCAAATGCACGCAAACAACGTGGAGGACATTCATAAGGACAGCATCTCGTTCCGCTACATTCACCGCAACAACAATGACTTCACGCTTCAGGATGTAACCTTTACACCCGACGAATTCTAAGACACATATCTTCACAGACAAAAAGAAAGACGGCTGCCAGAATCCCGACAGCCGTCTGTTGTATTTCTATTGACTGAATTAATTCTTGTTGGCGCGCTTGCGTTCCAATTCGTCAAGAATAATCTTGCGCAGACGCAAGTGGTTCGGAGTAACTTCCACATATTCGTCTTCCTTGATATATTCCAACGCTTCTTCCAAGCTGAATACTACCGGAGGAATAATACGGGCTTTGTCGTCGGCACCCGAAGCACGCATATTGGTAAGTTTCTTTGACTTCGTAACGTTGACTACGATATCGTTGTCCTTCGCGTTTTCACCCACAACCTGTCCGGCATAAACTTCTTCCTGCGGGAAAATGAAGAAACGGCCACGGTCCTGAAGCTTGTCGATTGCATAAGCATAGGCTGTACCCGACTCCATGGCAATCAACGAACCGTTTGTACGGCGTTCGATATCGCCTTTCCATGGCTGATATTCCAGGAACTGATGAGCCATGATAGCCTCACCGGCTGAAGCTGTCAGCACATTGTTACGCAAACCGATGATACCGCGCGACGGAATATGGAATTCCATCTGAATACGGTCGTTCTGTGTAACCATTGATACCAATTCACCGCGACGGCGTGTAGCCATATCAATAATCTTGCTGGAATATTCTTCCGGCACATTGATTGTCATCAATTCAATCGGCTCGCATTTCTGTCCGTCAATTTCCTTGACAATAACCTGCGGCTGTCCCACCTGAAGTTCATAGCCTTCACGACGCATTGTTTCGATAAGCACCGACAAGTGAAGCACGCCACGGCCATAAACCGTCCACACATCCTCATGAGGTTCTTTCTTCACACGCAAAGCCAGGTTCTTGTCCAACTCACGTTCCAGACGTTCAGCAATATGGCGGGAAGTGACAAACTTACCGTCTTTACCGAAGAACGGAGAGTCGTTGATAGTGAAGGTCATTGACATGGTCGGTTCGTCGATGGCAATACGTTCCAGTGGTTCCGGCTCGAGAGCATCGGCTACAGTATCACCGATTTCAAAACCTTCAATGCCGACAAGCGCGCAAATATCGCCTGACTTCACGCTTTCCACGCGCTTACGTCCCATGCCTTCAAACACATGAAGCTCCTTGATACGTTGTTTCACCACAGAACCGTCCTTTTTGCAAAGACCGATTTCCATGCCTTCACGCAACTCTCCACGATGAACGCGGCCGATAGCAATACGTCCAACATACGAAGAATAGTCAAGTGAAGTAATCAGCATTTGCGGAGTACCCTCCAACACCTGCGGTTCCGGTATATATTTAATGATAGCGTCAAGCAACGGTATAATATTGTCAGTCGGCTTTTGCCAGTCGTCGCTCATCCAACCTTGTTTTGCAGAACCATAAATGGTCGGGAAATCCAACTGGTCCTCAGTAGCGTTCAAATTGAACATCAGGTCGAACACCATTTCGTTCACCTCATCCGGACGACAGTTCGGTTTGTCCACCTTATTAATCACCACCACCGGTTTCAATCCCATTTGTATAGCTTTCTGGAGCACGAAGCGCGTCTGTGGCATCGGGCCTTCAAAAGCATCGACCAAAAGCAGACAGCCGTCGGCCATATTCAACACACGTTCCACTTCACCACCGAAGTCCGAGTGTCCCGGAGTGTCGATAATGTTTATCTTGTAGCCGTTGTAGTTGATAGATACGTTTTTAGATAGGATTGTGATGCCTCGTTCACGTTCAAGGTCATTGTTGTCCAAAATCAACTCACCTTTTGTCTGGTTTTCGCGGAAGAGATTTCCCGCAAGCAGCATCTTGTCCACCAATGTGGTCTTTCCGTGGTCCACGTGGGCAATGATGGCGATGTTTCTAATTTTCTGCATATTAAAACTATACCTATATTTGGCTACAAAATTACTATTTTTCTCCAATATACTACAACACTAACCGTATGTTTTTGCTTTTTACCCGTCTGTTACCCACAATTTTTCACTAAATTTGCACCACAAATACAACCGTCCTACTATGGTTTCTACCCAAAGAAAACAATCTGAATTCAATATTTTTCTGCTGATATTTGCCTTTGTCTGCCTTATTCTTTTTTGGACATCACGCAATTCCTATACCCACGACATTTTTACGAATATCGACAATGCCTGGTACTTTACCTGCGGAAAATCATGGATGCTCGGACTGCAACCCTATCTTGATTTTGCCGATTCCAAAGGTCCGCTGCTTTGGCTCATCTATGGCATCGGCTACCTCGTCAGTCCGCAAAGCTATATCGGCGTTTTCTGGCTTGAATGCCTATTCTCAGCCACAACACTTTTCTTCATGTATAAAACGGCAAAGTGTCTGAGCGGAAAAACCTGCCTGTCGCTTGCCGCCACACTGGCCTCCTCTCTCTTTCTCTACAATGCCCTGCATTTTGAGACAAAAGCCGAGGATTTTTCCCTGCCCTTCATCGCCGCTTCGCTGTTTGTCACAGTCCGGGAATTTTACGGAAACCGGCAACGACCGGCAACGGCAGCATTCACTGTCGGACTCTCCATTGCCGCCTGCCTGCTGATAAAATACTCCCACGCCGTCATGTGCGCCGGATTTGCAGTCGCACTGCTTGTCCACAATTTCAGCCAAACGACAGGAAACAGATGGAAAACACCGACAACACTCATCTGCGGATTTCTGCTCATGGCCGCCCCTTTTGCCGTCTACTTCATCGCTACCGGGCTATGGGACAACTTCATACAGGAATATTTCATCAACACGATGCGCACGGTAAGCCTACCGCCGAAAGAAACACTCAGCACCTATTTCCTGCAGGAACTTCCGTTGGCATTTTCATTCAGAAAATTGACCTACACGCTTGTCGTTCTCGGACTGCTGGCTGGCTCGTTTCTTATGTCAGTCCGCA
>OJMG01000712.1_pt1 | contig 32432 bp, 21 predicted proteins | sample 1597141 | NCBI WGS metagenome assembly OJMG01 (sample SAMEA2452119, study PRJEB22498) | human gut metagenome | biome: human feces; feature: human gut; material: feces | place: Australia | collected 2012 | reverse complement strand
GGGCTCGAACCCAGGACCCCAACATTAAAAGTGTTGTGCTCTACCAGCTGAGCTAGCGAATCTAACCTCGTGCATCCGTTTTTCTCGTTTGCGAGTGCAAAGGTATAACAGATTTCTGAACCTTGCAAATTTTTTGGCATAAAAAATTGCTTTAAAACATAGTTTTTAGAAACAACCTCTCATTTTCAAGTGTTTACAAAACAGAAAATATTCATACATAGCACCCTCCATCAGCAAATTTCACTTCGAAATGGAGTATAATTAACACAGACACAGAAAAATCCTGCACAAAAACCACCATTTCACCCCAAAAAGTCGTACCTTTGCAGTCGACAAACACCGAAGAACTTTCGGCAACAGAAGATTGTTTAGATTACAAAGAAAAAACAAACATATAAATACAATAACAATTATGGGTAAAAAAGCTCTGTTGATGATTTTGGACGGTTGGGGTATCGGCAACCACACTAAAAGTGACGCTATTTTCAGCACTCCGACTCCGTATTGGGACTATCTTGTAAAAACGTATCCTAACTCACAGCTTCAGGCAAGCGGCGAAAACGTAGGTTTGCCCGACGGACAGATGGGTAACTCTGAAGTAGGCCACCTGAACATTGGTGCAGGACGCGTTCTATATCAGGACCTCGTTAAAATCAACAAGTCAATCGCCGACAAGTCTATCCTTGAAAACAAGGAAATCAAATCGGCATTCTCTTACGCTAAGGAAAGCGGCAAGGCCATCCACTTCATGGGCTTGACTTCAAACGGCGGCGTTCACAGCTCACTCGAACACCTCTATGCTCTTTGCGACATCGCAAAAGAATACGGCTTGGAAAAAGTGTTCATCCACTGCTTCATGGACGGCCGTGACACTGACCCGAAGAGCGGCAAGGGCTTTATCGAAGAAGTAGAAGCTCACTGCAAGAAATCAGCCGGCACTATCGCCTCTATCATCGGACGTTTCTACGCAATGGACCGCGACAAACGCTGGAACCGCGTGAAAGAAGCCTACGACCTTCTCGTAGAAGGCAAAGGCAAGCAGGCCGACGACATGGTAAAGGCCATGCAGGAATCATACGATGAAGACGTCACTGACGAATTCATCAAACCGATTGTCAACTCTACTGTCGACGGTACAATCAAAGAAGGCGACGCTGTTATCTTCTTCAACTACCGCAACGACCGTGCTAAAGAATTGACTATCGTTCTTACTCAGCAGGATATGCCGGAAGAAGGCATGAAGACTATCCCGGGCTTGCAATACTACTGTATGACTCCGTACGACTCTTCTTTCAAAGGTGTTCACATTCTTTTCGACAAGGAAAACGTACAGAACACACTCGGCGAATACCTCGCAAACAACGGAAAGAAACAGCTCCACATTGCTGAAACTGAAAAATATGCCCACGTTACATTCTTCTTCAACGGCGGCCGCGAAACTCCGTATGAAAACGAAGACCGTATCCTTGTTCCGTCACCGAAGGTAGCAACTTACGACCTGAAGCCGGAAATGAGCGCATACGAAGTGAAGGACAAATTGGTGGAAGCTATCGGAACTGAACAATACGACTTCATCGTTGTCAACTACGCAAACGGCGACATGGTGGGCCACACCGGTATCTACGAAGCTATCGAAAAGGCTGTTGTTGCCATCGACAACTGCGTGAAGGACACTGTGGAAGCTGCCAAGGCTCACGGCTACGAAGTGATTATTATTGCCGACCACGGTAACGCCGACAACGCTATCAACGCCGACGGTACTCCGAACACAGCTCACTCGCTGAACCCGGTTCCATGTGTTTACGTTACTGAAAACACTGGCTGCAAAATCCAGAATGGTATCCTTGCCGACGTAGCTCCGACAATCCTTACTATCATGGGTATGCCGCAACCGGCTGAAATGACTGGAAAATCATTGATTTAATCCAATCAACACATAACAGGAAAAGGGAGCCCGTCGCTCCCTTTTTTCATATATACCCCGCAAAACAAAACCGAAAGCCTTAAACAGCAAACGGCCACCCAAAACCTGTAAACAGTAAACCGTAAACTGTAAACCTTTACACTTTCAGGAAAAAATGTTTATTTTGCACTATAAACAAAAACAATCATCAACATGAAATTTATATCTTGGAACGTAAACGGACTGCGCGCCTGCAACGACAAAGGCTTCAGCGACATATTCCGCCAACTGGATGCCGACTTTTTCTGCCTGCAGGAAACAAAGATGCAGGCCGGACAACTCGACCTGGAGTTTGAAGGCTATCGCTCCTACTGGAACTATGCGGAAAAGAAAGGATATTCGGGCACGGCAATTTTCACGAAACACGAGCCACTCAGCGTGACTTACGGCATCGACATCGAACACCACGACAAGGAAGGACGTGTCATCACACTGGAAATGCCGGATTTTTATTTGGTGACCGTCTATACACCGAATTCGCAGGACGGACTGAAACGCCTCGACTACCGCATGACTTGGGATGACGATTTCCGCGCCTACCTTCAGGAACTCGACAAGAAGAAACCGGTTGTAGTGTGCGGCGACCTGAATGTGGCCCACAAGGAAATCGACCTCAAGAATCCGAAATCCAACCGCAAGAACGCCGGCTTCACCGACGAAGAACGCGAGAAATTCACCCTACTTCTCGAAGCAGGATTCACCGATACGTTCCGCCACTTCTACCCCACGCAGGAAGGCATCTATTCCTGGTGGTCATATCGCTTCAAGGCACGTGAAAAGAACGCGGGCTGGCGTATTGACTATTTCCTTGCCTCAAAACGCCTGGACGGCCAATTAAAAGCCGCTACAATCCACACAGACATATTCGGTTCCGACCATTGTCCGGTGGAAGTGGACATTGACATCTAAACAGGTTAGGGGTTAGAGGTTATTGGTTAAGGGTTAGAGACTATATATAGATTAGTGGTCTTCTGCAAAATCGCGAGCCACGACATCTGGCCTACACACCATAACCTATAATATACTTGACCCACAGCCCCTAACCCATAACCTCTAATCCATAACCCTAAAAAAGAAACAACATGTACGAAGAAAGAATAGAAAAAGCTGTCGACTACTTCAAGCAGGGCTACAACTGCTCGCAATCGGTCGTGGCAGCCTTTGCCGACCTCTACGGCATCGACCATAATCTGGCAGTTCGCATGGCGGCATCGTTCGGAGGCGGAATCGGTCGCATGCGCCAAACTTGCGGAGCCGCCTGCGGCATGTTTCTGCTTGCCGGACTGGAAACAGGCTGCACCGACCCGTCAAACCGTGAAGGGAAAGGTGCAAACTACGCCGTTGTACAACAGCTTGCCGAGAAATTCAAAGCCGAAAACGGAACAACCATCTGCGCCGAACTGCTCGGACTCAAACCAAAAGCACCGACACCGACAGAACCGGAAGCACGCACGGCAGAATACTACAAAAAACGCCCCTGTGTGAAAATGGTTGAAACAGCCGCCCGCATTTTTGCCGAATTCCTCACCGAAAGACAGAAAGAAAAATAGTGCCGGTCCGGCACAAAGCCGCCCGACACTTCATTAAATCCCATAAAAAAGCCCGACATAACGCCGGGCTTTCATTTTCCATATAGGGCCTGTTATTATTTTACAACCTTGATTGCTGTATTGTCGTTGAACTTGAGGATATACATACCCTTAGCCAAGTTTTCAGCATTTACAACAGTTTCGCCGTCAACAACTGCTGAAGCGACCTTTTGACCTGCTACGTTGTAAACGTCAACCATAGAAGCATTAGAACCCTTAACTACGAAGTTACCGTCAACCACTGATACAACTACTGCAGAAGTTTCAACACCTTCTACGCTTGAGCCGTCACCCTGAGCAATTGTAAAGCGTGCAGATGAACCCGGGTTAGAAACTGTCACATATGTGTAACGGTCTTTAACTTCAGAAGGAAGTTCAGCAACGTCGAATGTCAAAGACAAAGTACCGGCAGATTGGTCATAGTTTGTTGTGTAGTTCACCCAATCATACAATGCACCTTCAGAGTCTTCTACTGTCCATGCGTCAGGAATATAGTAAGCATCCATATCGAATGTCTTAGAACCACCTTCTACCGGAGCGTCAAATCTGTAGTCACCGTCGGTTGTCTTCAACCAAGTGTAAGCGATATCGAATGTGAATGTACCACCATAAACACTTTCACCTGTTGAGAATCCAAGATTATTTGCAGAGTAGAGTTTACCATCAGCGAATACAGCATAAATATTAGCATAATCCGGTGATACGAAAGACATCTGACACAATGGAGTAATTGTTACACCGTCAGGAATAACCAATTCGATAAAGATATCTGTATCAATTGTCGGAATGATATTTTGCACCAATTCGCCAACTTTTTCTGTGAAATTGAATCGGATGAGTTTTGTATAACCGGTTTCTGTGCTTACAAAATAGTTGAATGTATTATCAGAGAGTACCGATTCTCCTGATGCAATTATTTCACCAAGCGTTCCGTCAGCTTCCACTTTCTTCACATTAACCTTAACTGCAGAATTAAGATCACCTGTTATATCAGCAGCCGTAAAATACACACCAGTCAATGCATATTTAGCACCGGTGAAAGGAATATATGTACCGAAACCTGTTACTGCAGCTTCTGTATTTGCAAAGCCCTGCCAAAATTCCGTATCTTCGCCCGGAGCATTAGAGGCAAGAATACCCCATGATTCAAAATTATAGTGGTTTATACCTTGAGTTCCGTAGAAATCTTCACCATCCATGAAATCTTCCGGAGCACCACCGGCTTGAATAAAGCCTTTTCCACTTTGATCTTCAAGAGTCCAAGCTCCATACTGATAATCAGCTGTTACCCCTTCGAATGTTTGAGTCAAAGTCGGATAGTAAACCTGACAGAAAGGATATTCGACAACCAAGTTTTTGTCGGAAGAATAAAGCGTCACAGGCTCTTTATTTTCATATGTTTCATACGCCCATTCGCTTTCAGCCGGAACAATAGAAGTGTTCTCGAATGTTGTCGGCTGATAGGCAGCAGTCAATGATGAATTCGGATAGAAACTACCTGTAGAAGAAGAAGGAGCAAAATACAAGTTCGTGTGAGTATAGGAAGCATCCGGAGTTACAGATCCGACAGAAATATTGTCCAAAGCCATATCCTGACCCTCCTTACCAACATAACGGAATGCAAATTTAACCGACTTACCGACATATTCATCAATGTTAAGGATGAAGCATTTCCAAGGACAAACACTCAACGTATAGTCCAATTCTTCAGTCGTGTAATTTACAAGAGCATCGTCATCAATAACATTCCAAAGTTCTGTCCAGTTTGCACCATCATCAGTTGATACCAAAACTTCAAGATTTGTATTGCGAGAATTAAATTCATACACCGGCGGCTGTTGGAAAGCTTTATCGGAATTCACAAGACACCAACCCGGTGAATAGCTCAACATAAAGTTGAGTTTATCGCCAGCCTTCGGTGTGACTGCTGGAGTAATCAACCATTCATCCTGTTCAGGAAATATAAGTTGGAATGTCTCCATATCGAGCGTAAGTGCAGTTGAGATATGCATTTGCACCTTACCCTCAAAAGGAGCCGAATAGAAGCTGGCGCCACCTGCTTCCCAAGTCCAGTTTCCGTCAGCACCGTTAGGGTCAGTTCCAACCTTTGATTCGTCTACCCAACCGGAAGGAATCCAATCTTCCGATGTTCCGTCCCAACCTTCAAAACCTTCAAAAAGTGTTGAATTTTCCGCTGCAACTACAACCGGTTTTACAAAACGAGATGTGTTTATCTTGTCGGAAGCAATATTGACAATGCGTTTCAATGTGCCATCATTAGCACGAACAATATTTAATGAACCTTTTGAAGCAACAACATTCTGCTGAATTTTAGCAGAAGCAACCTGACTGCTTTTAGAAGCCATCGGCATTACTGACAACGACCGAACAGAGTGATGCATTGTTTTAAGATTGGCATTGCCTGCATTCACCGACATTCCTGCTACTGCCAACATAGCAGCTGAAAAAAGTAATGTTCGTTTCATTTGATATAAATTTAAAGTTTGTAGTTATTATTTGATACAAATATAAGAATAAAAATATCAATTTCACAATATATATAATGAAAAAAACAAATATTTTTTAATATTAGATAATTTCTTCATTACGCATAGACAACCAAATCAAAACAATAAAAAAAGCCCGGCATTATGCCGGGCTTTCATTTTCTATATAGGGCTGTTATTATTTTACAACCTTGATTGCTGTATTGTCATTGAACTTGAGGATATACATACCCTTAGCCAAATCTTGAGCATTTACAACTGTTTCACCGTCAACTGCTGCTGAAGCAACCTTTTGACCTGCTACATTGTAAACGTCAACTACAGAAGCGTTAGAACCTTTAACTACAAAGTTGCCGTCAACTACTGATACAACTACAGCTGAAGTTTCAACACCGTCAACGCTTGCTTCACCTTGAGTTACTGTGAATTTAGCAGAAGCACCAACAGAAGACAAAGTTACAACAGTATAGCGGCCTTTGACTTCTGACGGAAGTTCATTTACTGTCAAAGTCATTGTTGCATTTTCGCTTTCGCTATCAGAGAATTCGCAATTCACCCAATCATAAAGAGCGTTTTGTGAATCTTCTACAGTCCAGCTAGCAGATGTAAACAATGTGTTGATGTTGAAAGTTTTTGAACCACCAGCTACCGGTGCATTGAATTCATAGTCATCGTCTTCTGTCATCATCCAGTCATAAATTACACCCAAACGGAAATCCAATTGTGTAACTGAATGAACAGAACCTGATTCATCCTTTATTCCGAAACCAGTCAAATCAACGACACCGTCTTTAAATACAGCCCATGAATTAGGATAAGAAGCTGCAACTGTGTTTGAAGCACATGTCAACGGTTCAAATGTCACATTATCAGGAACTGAAAGGATAAACATCACTGGGCAATCAACTTTTACCGGAACGATTTCCTCAAGTTCGCCAACCTTTCTTGAGAAAGTAAAACGAATCAAATTAGTATCCTCAACAAAATAGCTGAAAACATCTTGTGTCAAATCAGCTGTTGCTGTACCCAACACCTCATCAGTCGGTTGAATAACTGTTTCACCGTCCGCAGTTTCACCTACAACTGCTTTATAGGCAGTAATTGTTATCGGGGTATCTGTTGCGCCAGAAATAGTACCACTAACCATTATATTTTCTACAACATAAGGAACAGCCGGTTGAAGCACAGCCAAACCATAGCCCAAGCAATCACCGAATTCACCCCAGAACTCTCCGTCATGCTGACTTGGCATCGTGATATAAGTTGACATCTCCAAACTGTTCTCAACCTGCAAACCTTCAAAAACGTCTTGACCAAAGACACCCAACAAGTCAGGGTTACCACCATAAAGAACGTAAGAAGGAGCTGTTCCACCAGATGTAGTTGGGAAATCAGCCAAACGATAAGAAGATTGGTCTGTTCCATCTGAAGCAGTCAGCATCGGGAATTCAGCAAGTGTAAGAGGATAATTAACTGTCAAATCCTTGTCATATGAATAAAGAGTTTCATTATTCATCGGATATGCCCATTCATATTCTGTAGCACCCTTACTTGTGTTTGTATACGTCACATCATAATTGGCTGGCAACAAAGCTCCCGGAATATATGTGGTGCCATAAACATCGTAGCCAAAGAAGAAAGTGTTTCCAACCGGAGTTAAATACCCAGCCTGCAAACCATTTGCTTTGGCAGCCTTTACAGCATTTTTAGAATATGACAACTTAGAAAAGTCGCGAACGACCATAGGTTTGCACAATTCTTTCGAGTTTACGAGAGACTTCGTTCCTGACAAAGTTGCAGCAACCTTGCCACTGGTAACATTTGCAGAAGCTCCTACAACCGCCAACATTGCGGCAGAAAAAAGTAATGTTCGTTTCATTTGATATAAGTTTAAAAGATTAAGTTGCTTTTACTTTACATACAACCTTACATTGCATATGGCAAAAGTAAAGAAGTTTTTTGAAATTTTCAAACATTTGACTAAAAAATATTACCGAAACAAGCAATTTTATTACCATGTTTCAAAAATAAACGCCAAAACCGAATAAATCAAAAGGAAAAAGCCTGTTTGTAAAAGCGTATCAATATACATCCTTTACAAACAGGCTTAATATATGTCACCTAATATTAATTCAAGCTGACTACAACTGAATTGCCAGCGGCATCAGTCATTGTAATAGAAGTAACTGCCAACGGTGAATTACCTTCCAAAGTGAACTTCGTAGAAATCAGCGAAACCATATTTCTAAATGATTCGAACTGACGATAGAATACCATAGCATTGCTTGCCTTGCTTGATGAAGAAGCTTCTGTAGCTTCCTGATTGAATGCGAGAGTTACGACATTGTCACCTTCAATAGTTGAATCAAAATAGAACTCACCTTCAAATTTGTTAGTCTTGAACGTAAACGCCATCTTGTTTTCTGTCGCATTCCATCCGTACTGCAAATACTGCAAGCTACCGTAACCAGCCTTCTGGCAATCAGACTGCATCTGGTTGAACAAAGTCTTATACTGATCGCTCATCTGATTGCGGTCAAGACGCCATACCATTCCATCAGCCAAGAAATAGTCAGCCACTGTACCTGACGAAATTATTGCATCCTGTCCCTCATCTGTACAAGCTAAGATACCTGCGTCATTCAGTTTAAAATTCTGAACACTGAACTTATTGTTGTCGCCTGTGAAAGGAGAAGAAAACTGCACACTATTATCAAGTGAAATAACATAAGAAAGAGTTGTCGGGAACGCATCTTCACCTGCATTTGCAGCAACAAGGTTCAAAACCCCACTTCCCATTCCAGTTACTTTATAAGATTCTTCACCAGCAGTCAAGTACAGAACCTTAGCTTTTGAAGGGAACAGTTGGTTCTTAATAGCAGTATACGCAGTGTAGTAATCTTCCCACTTTTCGATAGTTTTTGTTTCACCATTTACTGTATAGGTTGCCCCCATTGGGAATTTAACCATGCGCATATTGACTGCCCACTTCTTTCCACGCAAGTCAAAAGAGCCATCTTCATTCTGACCCATAATCTGGAACTCGTAGTCTCCCAAGTGACCCAGACCATCGGTACCCGGATCAGAGAAGCAGTGAAGCAGCTGATTGTAGGTATTGAACGTCAACACCGGTCCCATGTCTGAAATCAAGTCAAAAGTACTGGCCTTTTCAGTATAACCAGATGAACTGGACACACTGTTATTGGCAGCCATAGTCACTTCCGAATTCTTCTTGAATTTCATCAACAGCGGGTAAGCCTGTTCACTTTCATTCGCAAAATACTGAAGCACCCAGCCATTTTCTTCCGCACACAGTGCATCTTCATAGGCAGCAAGCGTCTTTTCTGTACGCACAGCCGATGAATCTTCCCAAATGTCCTCTTCTGTTTTATAACAAGAGTTCAGACCCAACAACAAAGAGGACGATAATATAATTGCAAGTGATTTTTTCATTTTTCGTAAAATTCAAATTAGTGAATTAATTCTGAGCATCAGTACCTGTCGGGATTTCATAAACCTGTTTTCTCAGCTCTTCCAACACTTCAATGCTATATGAATTCTGACGTCTCTGCACTTCAGCACGCAATTCATCAAGGTCAAGTTGCCAAGCATCACGCAACCAAGTACGGGCAATGTCGAGCTTTTGTTCAATTAAAGCCTTACCGTCAATCTTATCGTTAGCGGCATCACCGTAAATAGCTCCTTCATCACCTTCTTCCCAAGGTTCAGATGCAGTCTTCAACAAAGTTGTCCATTCTGAATCAGTCATTGTGATATAATTAGAAACAACTTCTGCAAAATCTTCACGTGGCTGACTGCTTGCATACGGAGTAACAAATCCCAACGAAGCAGTTGCACGGGAATCACGGTTCTGCCAACCTAAAGCATCATAATGTCCAACAGACAATTGATCGAATTCCTTCGGATAAGTCTTAGTCTGATGGAGAATATGCGTAAACTCGTGGTGCATTGTATGGAAATAATATTCGTTCAAAGCCTCAAAGCTGTTCACATCCATATCGTTCACTTTAAAAAGTGAAACCTTCAATCCGCCTTCGGCCAAACCCAAAGTAATTGTTCCGTTAGCAGCATTCACTTGAGGAGAACCAATAAGGTGAATGATACGTGGAGAAGTCTTCTTCATAAAGTTAGGATCAGAAGTCACAACTTTATCATAGACATCGAACCACAGATATTTTGTCAACACAGCCAAATCGACTGACTTTGAATATTCGGCCGGAATCAAATTATAATCCATATCCGTTCCCACATCCTGCATTTTATAACGGAACTGGATGTTATAGGGCTTGCGGAATGCTTCTTCCAAATAAACGTCAAGCTGATATGTCGGTGATGCGGGATCAAGTGTGTCCTCGGTCGTATCGAAGATGCTTTCGCCATCTACTTTATCCTCGCAAGAGGCAAGTGACAAAGCACAACCGCAAACAATCACCGCTCTAAATATATATTTATTCAATTTCATAACTTTATCCTGATTTTAATTGATTATTGAACTGTTCCTTCCAAAACTGCAGCGTGGATTTGGCTTTCGTTAATTTTTTCTACAGTACGCGGAGTCGGTTCCAGACCAGAAGAGATTGCTTCAATAGGTACCTGGAATGCACGACGTGGATCAAACGTAGTCAATGTTTCCACACGATTTGTACCAATCTTGTGCGTAATTTCGATACCATAACGTTTAACGTCAAACCAACGCAAACCTGTCAACACAGTTTCAATACGGCGGAAGTGAAGCACACACCACAAATACGGCAATTTGTCCTCTGTTACAGTATAGTCAGCAACCGGGCAAACTTCGTCAATATGAAGATCCTGCAAAATGTACGGACGTGGATCACGTGTTCCTGTTGTAGCATTAGCTTTCACGTAAAAACCTTCTTTCGCATCTGCAATCTTTTCAGCTGTCAAATCCGGCATTGTAGAAGTTGTTGTAGAGTGAGACTTGTTCCAATAGTTCAAATCTTCAACAGCGCCAGCAATATCATTCATATAAATACGGGCTTCAGCACGCATCAACAAAGTTTCTTCAGCTGTAAATTCAGCACGAATAGCTTTCGGATAACCAATTCCGGCAACCTTGTCAGTATATTCAAACTGCATGTACTGCCAAGACGGCCACAAACCGTATTGCTGCTGTCCATTAACATACAGACGGGAACCGATGGCTGGAATATAATTATTCCAAGTAGGACCAGAGCCGTAAAGTGTTGAAGTGGCAGCGTCACGGTTAACCGCATAGCGGGATCCACCACTTGACGGGCCAAAACAGATGGAATAGAATACAACAGAGTTGGTTGCCAACAGGTGGAAATTGCTGCTTGACAATGAAGAATAATATCCTTGTGCATCAGCATCCAGACTAGTATAGTTAGTCTGCCAGTAATCAGAACGAAGCATCTGCGATGGATTTGTTCCCAAAGCCGCAGTTGCATACTTCTCTACATTCTTATAGTCACGTTTATAAAGATAGAAACGTGCGGCAAACGCATTGGTTGCAGTTTTCGAGAAGTGATATTTAGCAGCTGAATAGTACTGATCATTAATGTATTTCATACCTTCCAAAAGGTCTGCTTCAATCTTGTCATAAACGGCCTTGACCGATTCACGCTGATAGTCAACGTGTACAGTCTTTTCCGGTTTAGTCACATAAGGCACACCGACATCATTTGCGCTTTCCTCACCACGATATTGCGGACCAAACAAGTTAACCAGCAAGAAATGGTTATAAGCACGCATTACCAATGCTTCACCATAAGCAGCATTCAAACGTTCCTGATCCTCTGTTCCGAAAGTTCTGCCTTCTGCCTTGAACTCATCAATCTTTTCCAAAACATGGTTGGCAGCAGCAATCGCAGAATAACAGCCAGACCAAACAGCTGTTGGAGAATCCTGAGAACTGCTCATATTAGCATCTTCCCATGCAAAATATTGATCGTCAATCGGGTCGTTAGCAGTCAAATTAGGATAATTGATACCCTTATCATCTGGCGCATGGTTATCGACAATGTTATCTGAACTCATTTCACACATTGTCGTATAATTATATGTAAGATAACCACCGGCAAGAATCAACTGAAGCTGCGTCGGATTATTCGGGTCAATACGGTTATCCGGCAATTTGTCCAAAAAGTCGTTACAAGAAGTCAACGACAGCATTGCAGCAGCACCGATATATAAAAATTTATTTAGTTTCATATTTTTCAATCCATTAATGTTGTGTACGACTTTTACAAGCTAAATCTCAAAGTGAATGTAAACTGTCTTGGAGTCGGAACAGCCACACCACCAGTGTTAAAGAATTCCGGATCCTGACCGTTCAACTTCTTGTCGGCATAAAGCAAACAGATGTTGGTAGCCTGGAGTTTCAAAGACGCAGAAGTAAATTTGATTTTCTCCAAGAAGCTCTTAGGAAGATCATAAGTCAAAGAAACTTCCTTCAAACGAATGAAGCCACCATCAGCGATACGTTCTGTTGAATAGTTGTAAGCACTGTATGCGCGTTCAAGATAAGAAATAGATTCATTCTGACGCTTGCTGGCAATAACTGGGATAGTAGTGTAAGCTTCATCACCCGGCATAGTCCAACGATTCTTGAATTCACGCGGAAGAGCCTGCATATCGTCATATTCGTTAGAGAAAATCGGGTCAAGACGGAGCTTGTTACCGAATGAGTAAGTCATGAACACATTCAAACGGAAGTTTTTCCAAGACAATGTATTTCCGAAACCACCGGTAATAGTCGGGTCTGTCGGTCCTTCATATACCAAATATGGGTTATCATATTCCTGGAAGTTGATATCAGTAAGAGTAACCTCTCCCTTTTCATTAACAACCTGAGGAAGACCTTCGTCATTCAAACCTGCAAATTGATAAGAGAACAGAGAACGAACCGGATAACCTTCCTTAGCATAACCAGCACCATTTACAAGATAGATGGACTGTGTACGGGTTTCCAATTCTGTAATTTCTGTTTTCATCTTTGAGAAGGTCAAGTCAGTTGTCCATTCAAAGTCCTTGTTAGAAATATTAGTGGTTGAAATTGTAAGTTCAGCACCATTAGCTTTCATTGAAGCAACGTTTGCATACTTCATCGATTCACCGCCGACACCTTGAGTGTATGTAAGACCAATCAAGTCATAGTTGTTACGGAAATAAATATCGGCACTTGCGTTAATGCGGTTATTCAAGAAACCAAGATCAACACCAAAGTTAAACTCATGCTTCTTTTCATAAGTAAGTTCAGAGTTTCCAAGTGAAGTCAGAGCAAGAACGATTTCCTGATCAGAAGCAGTAGGACGCCAAACAGTTCCCGGTGTATAAATAGGAGTTACATTAGAAACGCTTGCAGGACCTGCATCAGCAGTCAAAGAGTAAGATACACGAGCTGTTGCGTGTGACAATACTTTTGGATCCACTTTTTCTTTGAAGAAATTTTCTTCATGTGCGTTCCATGCACCAGACACGTTCCAAGTTGGCAACCAACGAGAAGAACGAGCCATACCCAATTTGTTAGTACCTTCATAACGGATTGTTCCGTTTAACACATAGCGTCCCTGATAAGAATAGGTAGCGTTAGCGAATGAAGCGAAGCTACGACGGTAAGAAGGATAGATACCATAATAAGTGTGACCTTCTTCCACGTGCTGCTTGAACAATTCATAATCAAGATAAGGAACGCCACCATTGTCGTAAACGAAGCCCCAGCCTTCCCAAGAAATCTGCTTACGGTCAGTTGAGCTGACTTCCAAACCAGCCAAGAGGTTAAAGATATGAGTATTGTCCCAAACCTTGTTGAATGTACCTGTACCACGGAAGTCGTACTGTGACACAGTATAAGTATCATTATAATAGATACCACCCTGCGGCAATACTGTTTCTGGCAATGCGTTAGGATCATCAGGGTTAGTGTAAAGGAACGGGTTCAAATCGCGGATAGTAGCATCTTCCGGGCTGATACCTGCACGGTAAGCGTTAGCCTGGTTAGAGTGGTCCTTCACATAGTGCTGTTGAACAGAGCTTTGATAACGATATGCACCCAATGCATTGAATTCCAATTCCTTGATAGGACGCCAGTTCAATTCTGCCTGGAATTTCAAGTCTGTCACATTGATATCAATGTAGTTGTTGTCCAATTCGTGGAAGATATTGAAGTCTGTATAGTTACGAGTATAGAATTCATTCGGGTCAAGTGCACGAGAAGCATTGATAGCGTAGCTATACGGGTTGATATCGAAATCACGCTTAACTTCACCACTTACAGCATCAACATTCTGGCTCAATGTTCCAGGAGCTTTTTGCTGACGATAAGAGTCAGAAGTCAAAACTGTGAAACGCAAAGTTTCAGAAAGATTATAGGAAGCATTGGCATTGAATGTATAACGGCGAACGTTGCTGGATGCTGTCCATCCCGGGTCGTTCATTACAGACAATGAAGTATAGAAGTTACCTTTGTCAGTACCACCGGCAATACTTACGGAGTGATTCTGCATCACTGCATTACTGAACAACAAATCAAACCAGTCAGTATTACGGAATTCGCCTTCACGAAGGTAAGCATTCATGGCTGACTGAGTATGAGCCAAACCAAAGCTACCGTTTGTTTCATCATAAGTATTGATGAGCTGATACATCTTACCATAGATACCAGAAGTAGAAGCTTTTGCAATTGAAGCGAACTCCAACCAGCCTTTTTCTTCCATTTCCTTATAGATACCCATCTGTTCCTGAGAGTTGCTGATGTTGAACTCATTGTAGTTAGGCTTCATACGAGTAGTGAACTCACCCGTATAGCTAACACGAGTTGAACCGGCTTTACCCTTCTTGGTAGTAACAACGATCACACCAGCCATGGCACGAGCACCATAGATAGATGTTGCAGAACCGTCTTTCAAGATCTGGAAGCTTTCGATGTCATCCGAGTTCAAACCGGCAATAGCAGAAGAAATCAATGTCACAGCATCACCCGACGACAAGTCGTCAGCGTCTACTTCAACAGCGTCTTCCATTACCACACCGTCGACAACCCAAAGCGGCTTAGATGCACCCATAATTGATGTTGCACCACGCACACGGATTTTCGGAGCAGTACCGAAAGTACCGGAAACGTTTTGTACAGATACACCGGCTGCCTTACCTTCCAATGAACGGCTGATATCAGCCACACCGTCCAATTTGGCATCCTCAGCACTAATCTGAGTTGTAGAACCAGTAAACAACCGCTTATCCATCTTACCCATACCAGTCACAACCACTTCCTGAAGAACTTGCGAATCAGAGTCAAGCACAATTTCCATCTCAGAAGTTGAAACTTTTACTTCCTTCGTGTTCATACCCACATAGGAAATAACCAAATGCGAGTCGGTAGAAGGTACATTTAAAGTGAAGCGACCGTCAATGTCAGTCGCAGTACCTACTGAAGTGTTGCCCTTCAATAACACTGTTGCACCGATAACGGGCAGACCATCGTCGGCAGACGTAACGACACCAGTCACCTTCACCTGTGCGAAAGCAGGCAATGAAAGCAACGCCATCGTTAGCAAAATGACAAATTTCTTAAGTCTCATAAATTTAAAAATTCAATTTATATATAAACACACAATTAAATTTCAAATTAGTTGCTTTGTTACAAATCGTAAGCACACCCACCCTTCAATTCTGTTAATTTCAACCAGTGAAATTAAGAATCAAAGGAAGATTTACGCGCTCTTCAGATTTCAGGTTTTAACCACAAATTAATTCCAGCAATCTAAATTGCAGTTTTTCCGCTTTTCTGATAGCACTTTGCTAAGTTACATCTATTTTTTTAAGATTGCAATATTTCTTTTACATTTTTTTATTTACTTTCGGAAACATAGGTTTAAAATCCTATGCCAAGTTACCACCATTTTTTATCCACACACAACGCATTAATTCACAAGATTTTACCAAATAATTACAATTTTTACAACCCACAATCGTCAGTACGTCCAACATAAAAAGAATGAATTTTCACATTCATATCAATATCATTTTCAAAGCTAACCATGCCGGTTATCTTACAATTTAATTCGGCTTTAACACTTAAAAATATTGGATTCGAGTAAAACATTATCCTCTGCCTTTTGATTTGTCATTTTCCACCAACACGATTTCGGCACAGCGGCGAACTGTTAAAATTAACACATGACGGTATTTTATACACTGGAACGACCCCCAAATCATCCCTATAAACATAAATAACTATTAACAAATTGATTAGGTTTTATCACAAAGCAGTTACAAATTATAACCACTTTATTAAAAATAAAACAAAAAAAGCGGAAGCCGGCAGATATTTCCGGCTTCCGCTTAATATTTTAGCTATGTTGTAATCTGTTATTCTGCCACTACAAGGTAGTAGTTCTTCTTTCCACGCTGAACAAGCAGATACTTTCCGTTCAACAAGCTGTCAGCTGTAATTTCTTTGTCAAAGGCTTCCAGTTTCTCCTTGTTGACAGAAACACCGCCACCCTGAACGAGCTTGCGCATTTCGCCTTTTGAAGCGAACACCTTGGCATGCTCAGCAAGCAAGTCAACAGCCTTCACACCTCCTGCAAGCAGGTCGCGTGACACCTTGAATTGCGGCACACCTTCAAAAACAGAAAGGAATGTGTCTTCATCCAAACGGTGAAGCGTTTCGGCAGTTGCATTACCGAAAAGAATGTTGGAAGCATCGACAGCAGCATTGTAGTCCTCTTCCGAGTGCACCATCACCGTCACTTCCTTAGCAAGACGCTTTTGAAGTACACGCAAATGCGGAGCTTCATTGTGTTCGGCAATCAATGCTTCGATTTCTTCACGAGAAAGAGAAGTGAAGATTTTGATATAGCGTTCAGCGTCGCTGTCGCTGACATTCATCCAGAACTGATAGAACTTGTAAGGAGAAGTGTAGCGGGCATCCAGCCATACGTTACCGGATTCAGTCTTTCCGAACTTACCGCCGTCAGCCTTCGTAATCAACGGACAAGTCAAAGCAAACACATCACCGCCATTGGTACGACGAATCAGTTCTGCACCGGTAGTAATGTTGCCCCATTGGTCAGAACCGCCCATCTGCAACTTACAGTTCTTCGTTTCATAGAGGTGCAGATAGTCATAGCCCTGAAGCAGCTGATATGTAAATTCAGTGAAGGAAAGTCCGTCACGGGCCTCGCCGTTAAGACGCTTTTTCACTGATTCCTTAGCCATCATATAGTTGACTGTGATGTGCTTGCCCACCTCGCGCGCAAAGTCAAGGAAAGAGAAGTCCTTCATCCAGTCGTAGTTGTTCACCAATTCGGCTGCATTGGGAGCATCTGATTCAAAATCCAAGAATTTGGAAAGTTGCTTTTTGATACATTCCTGATTGTGACGCAACACTTCTTCAGTCAACAAATTACGTTCTGCCGACTTGCCGGAAGGGTCGCCAATCATACCCGTTGCACCGCCAATCAAAGCGATAGGCTTGTGACCACAACGTTGGAAGTGACGAAGAATCATCACGCTCACCAAGTGTCCAATATGGAGAGAATCGGCCGTAGGGTCAATACCCACGTAAGCCGTAGTCATTTCTTTCTGAAGCTGTTCTTCGGTACCCGGCATCATATCGTGCACCATACCGCGCCATTTGAGTTCTTCTACAAAATTCATCGGTTATGTAAATTTTATTATTCTATTGCAAAGTTACGACAATAAATTGACATTACACAATTTACCACTTTTTCAAATAGTAGGTATAAGTTATACCCGTGTCCTCATCAACGAATTCAAGGATTTTTGTCTTGTGATTGTTTTCAATCACCCGAAAACGGAACTGTTCTTTTAAATATACATGAGGCGGCACAGCGCTTTCCTTCGTATTGAATACGACATCCACATAGTCGCCATTTTCTGTCCATGTCCCGTAATAAGTTCCCGAAGTATGGTTTTCCGGATAAGAAAGATTCACAGAAAACACAGAAGCCTGAAAGCGGAAAAAGGCATTTCCGGCATAATCCGGATCATCCTTACCGTCAATTGTCAGGCGTTCCACCTTCCACTGTCCGAACCACGGACCGATATTACCATTATTCTGTATACAGCCAGTCAGCACAAAAAGCAATGCCAACGTAGAGATTATCTTTGAATAAATCGCTTTCATTTTCCAAACACATTAAAAAGTCCGTTATAACTCAACGAGAACATCACACCGAAATTATTGCCCAACAAATTACCACGATCGACAGCCAACTGTCCTTTCAAATCAAGTCCTTTCACCTGAGGGAAACTGTAAGTGCCTTCTACCATGAAAGAAGTATCGTGCAACGGCTCCAAAAGCGTAACACTGTATGTACCCAACGACTTGCGGTAGGACACCAACACCCGATATTTCAGCGGTGAGTAGATATAACCGCTCACACCGGCATGGAATCCACGGATACGGTTGTGAACCACCGCCATATACCCGTCCGTATTGTAGATAATCGAAGGGATAAACGGCGTCCCCTTCGACATTCCGTAATACATATAACTATTGTAACGGAAATTATTGTAATAACTGTCGCCACCAGTAGCATGGTCGGTCATTTCCGTACCGGGGTGGTCATTCGGAGCCCAATGCGTCGGGCCGCTCTGGTGCATAAAATCGATGTATTCGATAACGGCGCCGGAAACAATTCCTTTTGGGTCCTTGTTCTGATATTCCAATCCCCAAATGCCGTCAAATCCATTCATCTTGCCAATACCCGAACCGTCTTCATACGGCCACTGGAAATAAGCCTTCAATTCCGTCTTATCTTTCAGGCGGTAGCGGGCCACAAAATCCCATGAGCCAAGTGTATTTCCAAAAACATACTGCGAATCGCCGAAATTCGAACCGCCAGCCCCCGGGATAAACATATTCAAAAATTCATCGAAGCCTACATCGTACGGGTCTTCCTTTACCAGCACACCGTTTTTGTAAGTCTTTGCGTTTCCGCAATACTGCCCCATCACCTGCATTCCGACAGTAACCGAAAACGGTTTCTCGGGTTTTGTCCGGAAATACATACGCTTGTAGTGTGCCCAGATTCCAGTATTGATAAAGTGCTGTTTATAATTATAGTGCTCCTCCAACCAATTTCCGTCAATGTACTTTCCATACATAATTTCACCTTGAATCTGTACCCAGCCGTTTGTAAACGGAATATCCTGGAAATCGACAAACCCGGCACGAAGTTCCGGCATCGGACGGGCATTGTTTGACTGAATATAGTCACCGCTACCCAACTCTGTGTTCAAAAGCGGAGAATTCAGTTCCTTCATTCCAAATGACAGAAACACGCCACGATATTTCACAGCTCCATACAGCTGTTGCAGCCACGCTGCCGATGGACGGCGTGCCACCGGCACCATTTCGCCCTTTCCGTCTTCTGTCGGGAAACAATGCATATAGTCCGTAGACGAAGCATATCCCGTAAGTGCATCCACCCCGAAAGAATAGCTGAAACGCTTGGAAAGGTCAAAATCCTTCCATGCCTTCGCCCTTACAGCGGCAGTTTTGCCCTGCGTCAGCACCCCTCCGTTGTTCGACATCATGTAGTAGGGAGCCAAATCCCCGGTCCCCACATTTCCGAACGCCTCAGCACGGAACTGCAGCGGCGTCTCGGCATGCAGCCCCATTGCCGTCAAGGCAACTGCTGCAAGAAAAAACCATTTTTTCATTATCACTATTTATTTCTGTTCCGCGCATATTCACGGATACGGTGAATCAAATCCTTACGATAGTCAATAAAACGTTCATAGAACGTACGGATATGACGGATTTTCTTTTCTTCATAGATTTCAGCTATGGCAAAGAAGATACCCGTTTCTTCCACATCACCGAATTCATCATTGATGGCAGTACCCAACATCCGCATTTTCGGAGAAAGGTTCATGTAAGAGTTTACCAATGGAGGAATATTGAAACCGGCAGCACGTACCTGTGTGTTAAGAATCTTATAGTCCTCCTTGAAACTGCCGCCTACAAACAGTCGCTGCATACGCGCCACGTTGATGTTGGCATCCAACGGCTGAATCGGTTCTACCAGTTTTTCGTCATCATGGAAATATTTGTCCAAGAAGTAGAGAATCATGTTACGGCACTCCATCGGATAGCTCGGATACATGGTCATTTTTCCAAACAGATACTTGATTTGGGGATATACCACTACCAACGCGCCAAGTCCGTCCCACAGATTGTCCAAAGCATACAACGCTTTTACCCCTGCCTTTGTTGACTGATACTCAACAGAAACAAACGAACGTCCCAATTCAATGGTATAGGGCAGAATTTCTTTGATGAATTTTGGAGAATATTTGAACATATGCGACATGGCGATATGAGGTACTCCGTTTTCATCCATCTTTATGTTTTCGCCCAGCAGGAAACGGTAGCCTCCGATAATTTCCTCGGCATCCGGATTCCACACAATAAGCTGTTGGCAAGGTTCGTCCATAAGGTCAAACTCGTCGATATCGGCACTTTTTCCCGTACCTCCGCCGGATGCACGGAAAGCAATTTCACGCAAACGGCCAATCTCCCACATCACGTTCGGTGAATTTTGGGAATCGACGATGTAAATTTCATTATGTCCCTTGTTGGTTGTACGCAAGAAGCGGGCTTCCGTAAGCTCCATCTTCAGCAAACTTTTATGTACCGGAGCAATGATGCTCTCAACTTTCATTCTATTCATTTCTTTTCCGCAAGACTATATACAACTGATTTAACGTATGCAGCCCATTCCTTTTTCGAACGACTATTGTCGAATGTCGTGTAAGGGATAGGCTTCCCAAAATGGAAAGTGAACGATTTTCCCTTGGCATCTACCATCTCGGCCGGAAGGAAAATCAGTTCAATATTAAATTTAATGCCCAGGCGTTTTCTTATTCTTGCAAACCGATAGAAGAACTTTGAGTTCAAACCTTCAAAATACACAGGAATTACATCACGCTTGGTTTCAACACTCTTGGTTATAAATGATTTCTGCCATTCCAAGTCGCAAACTTCCCCTTTATCGTTCATTCGCGAACACAGTCCGGCAGGGAACATCAATATCTGCTCGTCGCCCGCATAGGCTTCCTCCACACGCTTCATCGCCTCACGCGACTGTGAACCATATTTATTAATCGGAAGAAACACGCTGCGAAGCGGCTTGATAGCCATCAACACGTCGTTTACAATACACTTGACACGGTTGTCATAACGGTCGCACAGAAACGACAGCAACGCCATTCCGTCAAGTCCTCCCAGCGGATGGTTGGACGCAAAGACATAACGGCCTTCAGTTGGCAGGTTTTCAACACCTTTACAGGATAATTTAATATCCAACGACTCCATTACTCCGCGGGCAAAATCCGGTCCTTCTTTTCCGACATTCTCACCCGATATCCGATTCAGTTCGTCCTGGCGGATGATACGGGCCAATTTCCGGAAAACGAATTCCGGAATAAAGCGGGAAGCACGCGGCATCTTACTGACGATAACCTGCTTAACGTCTAATCGTAACGAATTTTCCACTCTAATCTACTTTTTCATCCTATATTTCAGTCTGCAAAAGTAATATTTTAGAATGAATAACACAATTTCAAGATATCATTTAACCGTTTTAGCCTCAATTCAATAAAAAAATCACACTGTCTACTACATTTATACCTCCGTCAAAAACAAGGGCAAACCTCTGCGGTCTGCCCTATCCAAAAGTTGTCAATAAGTTATCTGGCGTTCCACCAAACCAATAGGAACGTTGTCCGACTTGATGACAAGCCGCGTCCAGTTCCCTTTTCCATCCATATTGTCATAGAAGTAAGTCAGTACCGCTCCTTCATCAATAGACATTTTAACCAATCTTCCCTGTCCGTCGTAAACATACTTCCGCACTTCTACATATCCATCCATTTCATTATTCATCGAAAACTCCACTATTTTCCCTTCCTTGTCCTTCTTTACATAATCACTTTCCGAATATCCGTACTCCACAGTGTTTCCCTCCGCATCGGTTTTGATTTTCGAATTGTCCACCGGATAAACATTTGTCGATTTCTCTCCACCTATAAACATATCCTCAGATATTTCCGACAACTTTCCTGCCACATAACTATAACGCTTTACAGAGAAAAGAGCTCCGTTGTCATAGCGTTTTTCCTCCGTAAGATAGTCGCCGGTATAGGCATATTCACACTTTGTCGTCACTCCGTCCATTTCCGTTTCCGAAGTCAGCAAGCGGCCGTCCTTGTCAAATGTCTGCACCGCTTCCTGCGGATACACGCCGACTTCACCCCCAAGGATCAGGTTTTCCGGTTTTCACCACTTTACCGCCTTTCAATTCCGCCGTAAAAACAGAAGTCACCACTTTGGAAGCCCCACCCTGCAGTTTGCCAGTATTAGGAGTCATATCCACCTGCATCTGTGCATTTGCACCGACCGAAACAAAAAGTGCGGCAAGCATTGCCATTAACTTTCTACATTTCATAGCTATCGTGTTTAAAGAATTACCTTCTAAGGTATAAAAATCAAGTTCTACCACCAAACAGAATCTGCATTTTCTGTACCTTACGACCTGAAAACTACGGATTTCCGTAGAAAAAGTCACCCCGACAAGCTGCTGCCTGCCGGGGTGACTCCACCTGTCATAACAAATCGGGTATTCCCGCTATCTTTTCCATATAAATTTTGTTGCAGCAGCCGTATTGCCGTTGACCACTTTCACAACATATACACCTGAGCCGAAACGACTGCAATCAATAGCGTACGCCGGAGCAAAAATACGGGCAATGTCCATCACTTGGCCGCCTGTCGATACCACATATACAATCGCAGGTTCATTCGGATTCCAGCCACTGACAGTGACCGTTTCCGCGCCGCGGTCGTAAGCAATGTTCAATCCCCAGCCGTCTTCGCTGTCGTAGTCGTCGATCTCGTCAACGCCGCTACCGGCATCCTCACAACGGATTGTCACCTCTGCATACACGCCGGAACCGTCGAGAGCTGTTGCACGTACCACAATATCGCCATTACCAGTTCCGTTGGCTTTCAACAAACCGTTTTGATTGATTGTTGCCAATTCCGAACCGCTGACAATCGTCCATACCACATTTGTAAATGTAGCCGCCTGCGGCAATACTTCCACAAAGAGGTGAAGTTGCGGCTGTTCCGCCACCAGTTCCTTTTCAGATTCCAGACTGCGGATATAGAGCGAAGAAACACCTACCGTCGGAAGAGCATTTGCCGTACTGATGACATTCGAACGCAATTCACCAGCAACCGAACGTGTTTGCGGCTTCTCAACCGGCACAAACGAAACGGCATAGAAACTTTCGCCTTCCGGAGCCGACAAATCCGTATAGTTCAACTGGCTGCCCGCCACTTCCGCAATTTTTTCCATTGCATCGGCACTGCTTCCACGCAAAATAGAGTATGTGTCAACTTCCAGTCCTTCATAAGCGTTCCACATCAGGTTGTAGCCGCCACCCACTGCCATATTCAGCATCACATGCAGCGGCTTGTGGGCTGCGCTCTCGTAGCTTTCCTGTCCGTTTTTCGCCAACAGGCGGATAACATAGCGTTCCGACCTAACCTTCGGTGTTGACGAGAGGTCAAGGTAACGTCCTTCGGAAACAGGAACTGTGTCGAGCACCAGGTAATTGTTGACACGCGACGTTTCTTTGCCAACTACAACGCGGTCAACCAATTCTGACATTCCTCCTGCATTCCATTCTACCCGATAGACTCCCGTTTCTCCGTCCACGTTCACACGGGCAATTTCTGCCACCGGCATTTCAGCAACTACGGCAACGCTGCCAGTATATGTATTGCCCAGCAAGGCATCTTCGCAATACGATTCAACTTCGAACGAACCGACTTCCTTGAACAGGAATTCGGCAATGGAATCGCCACGATTATAGCTGATTTCCACCTTGTCGCTTTCACTGCGGAAACCGCAATCCATTGTCAAATCAGAGAACACTGCAGGCACACGCACTTTCAGCGGAGCATTGGCAAGCACTTCTGCCGGCACTTCAAACGCCACATCCGCAGCTTTGACAACAGTCACCGCCGAGCGGATTTGATTGGTTCCGGCTGTCAGCACAATCTGCTTAACGCCGTCAGTCGTCCACTTGGCAACAAATGTTCCGTTGCCCTTGTCGGTTACCAGCGTACCACCGTCAAGCTCTATCGAATAGCTGTCGGCAGCCGTACCCACATACTTCAATTCCACGTCTTTTCCAACCACAACTTTTTCCGGTGCTTCCACATAGCCGTCGGCGGAAATGGTAACTTCTACCGGTGCCGTCATTGGAGAAACAGCATTCATCAGGTCAATGGCCTGTACCTGCACTTCATAAGTAACGCCGGCTTCCAGACAACTGAGCGGCACAATCCGCTGAGGTGTCGTAGCATACAGATAAGAGGATATCACCGTAGCCTTGTCGTTCAGCGCATTCATCGGAGAGATGACAAAACTGCCCGGTCCGGTAGCACCTTTTTTCTTAACACTGAAATTGTAACGCATCAGTACGCCCGGAGTATGATCATCCACGGCATCATTCCAAGTTATCAGCAAGCCTTCTTTCGTCTGCTTTGCCATCACATTTTCCGGCTTTTCCGGTGCCTGATTGTCGCAATAGCCTACAATTAACTCACTATTATAACTATCACCCACTTGCGGATAACGCCCATTAGCAACCGGAAGGAACGGTTCCGTTTCCGAGGTCGGCAAATTAATGAAATCCACTTCGAAATTTGGATAGAACAACATTGCCAGATAATAGTCTGTACCCGAAATCACATTGTCGCCAGAAATCTGGAACATCACATCCTGAAATCCATTATTGTCCCAATCTCTCAGTCTCCAGGAAGAACGAAGAGAGAAATCATAGTCACCTTTCAACGGGATTTCAATGTATTCGGTTGCCGGCCATTGTTCCATCGGAACACCCGGAACAACTCTAAGCAAATGTTGCGCCCTATCCAACACTGCCAAGTCAACCAACCCGTCGTTATTCAAATCGGCAAATAAATGCTCACCTATTTCAATAAATTCTCCAAGTTCTCCCGGATATCTGAAAATAAGCTGCGGTTCCAAATAGTTGTGCATCGCAGTAGAATCCTTCACCAACACGTATGTATCATAATAAGAACCGTCTGAAGACCGATCAGGCTCAATCGGAAAATCCGGGAATCCGTCATGGTTGACATCAAAGAAGTTTTCCAGTTTGAACTTAGTAAGCTCAACATACGACACATTGTCACCCTTATTCAACATAAAGCAGCCGTTAACACCGAAATCCACACTTTCAGGATAACCGTCGTTATTGCAGTCCATTCGAAAATCTCCCAAATAAACTATATTAGACTTTTCACCGTCGATTGTTATATCCTTCAATTCATACTCGAAGTCTAAATCCGCATCACCGGTGTTATAGAATATATTTCCTTTTTTTGAGTCAATCATAAAATCCAGATAGCCGTCCTTGTTAAAGTCAAATATACCATACAGAGCTCCGGACAAATCCGAATTAAAAGTTTTGGGCACTAACGTAAAATTGCCCTGGCCGTCATTAGTATACATTTTGATTGAAAATGAATCAGCATAGCCGTCACCGTTGAAATCTGCACAGACTCCATAATGAACGGAATCGTCGGAAACATCTATTTCGTCATACGGCAACACTGATATTTCCTTATTTTCAGCCACCAACTGTTTTCCGCCATATTCCACTGTCAGCCCCAGCGTCTTATTACCGGCATTATTGAATACAACCTGTATGCGCGAACCTTCACCCTTAATAATTGTTCCGCCGCCTACGTTCCACACATATTTGGCTTCCGGTCGTGCCACCGTTTCCAGAAGCAGCGTGTCGGCAGTAGAAATACGGTTGCGGTTGGCAGTAAATACCACTTTATCAATTTCATGTTCGTAAACAAACTCTTCCGACCATGGGCCGCCCAATCCTCCGGCATCGATTGCCTGCACGGAAATATAATATGTAGCACCCGGAGTCAACTGAACCGGATTGAACAATGTAGTCAAGTTTCTTCCCATATTACCTTCGCGCAATGTGCGACGACGGCCGTCGGCAAGCGATGCCGCATTGAGAATGTCGCCCTTGCCCGGAGCCGTGCCTATACGCAGTTCGTATGTCAAATCGCAGGCTGACGTTTCCGTATCTTCACCGGCAGTCCACTGGATACGCACACGTCCCGAACGGCTGTCGTAATAAGCCGTAGGCTTCGCCATTACTTTTGGTGCCGTATTCTTATTCTCTTCAATCAGCGAATATGTAAAACCATTAGCCGGATAAATATAGTTCATATACCCATCGTTATCAAAATCGCCCACTATAAAACGATGCACGTCTTCATCAAAATCGGCATGTGTTTTTGACAACAACAATGAAGCCGAAGCTGTAAAGTCGTCCTGAATGTCAATACGATATATGCCATAGTCGGCATTGTCGGTTTCTCCCCAAATTTCATAAAGTCCGTCGCCGTCGATGTCCTGACAGCCGCCAAACCTCAACTCTTCTTGAAAAGCCACTTCCTTTTTCTTGAAAACGCCGTTACCGTCGTTTCGATAGAACATCAGGAAGCTGTAGCCGCTACTGGTCGTATAATCCATCGGCAAAAGGATGTCAATGTCTCCGTCACGGTCAAAATCGCGGCAATACACATTGGAAATCACACCGTTGGTAACCAACGTTTTCGATGTGTATTTTCCTTCACTGCCATACATCATCAAATAGACGGTTTCCTCCTTTTCATCGAACAGCACATAGTCGAGTACGCCGTTACCGTCCAAATCACACTGGAAAATCTGTCCGACTTCAGAACTGACATAATAATTGTTGTCGCTCAAATAATACATGACACCGTCATATCCCACCAGTTCCGGCATTCCGTCCTTAGTCAAGTCGGAAACCAGCGATATGGTATTGAACGATGGAGGAGTACCGTCAATCATCCAACCCTGATCCAACGACGGCAGACTGTTAATCCAGTTTCCGTCGCTTTCAGCCTGTACGGTATAGACGTCTTCCTTATTGTTTGTCAAATTGAAAATATTTTTCACAAATGTGCCGTCTGACAACTGACGATAGGCAACCGACTTATCATCGTGAGCCAGCAGGTCGATACGTCCGTCGTTGTCGTAGTCGGCAATCGTCAGGAATTTGGGAAAATCCATTTTCTCCATGCTATAGTCGGCTCCCAGTCTGTAAGTATTCCACCAATCCAGAGCCACGACCAGATTTCCGGAATTGTTAAGATCTACAACTCTGTAACAAGGCTCAGTCCGCGACTGTGATACATACTTCACTTCCTGCTGCTTTTTGCTATTTTCAAACAGATAATAAGTCTTGTCCCATGAACCGTCATAGGCAACAAATCCCATTTTCCCATCACCATTAAAGTCATAGAACAAATCCGAAACAGAATAAAACGGCAGAGCATAGGAAACCGACTTCAAACCGGCACCTACCACTTTGTCAGGCCATACCTTTTTATCTTCGTGTTTGAACTCGGTAATATTATCCGGTAAGTTCAACGTGCCTATCCATTTGGCATCTTTCGGATAGCCGCCTGTTGGCGAAGCATTCACCACTTTTATTTCAGCATTGTAGAATGCAGCTCCGAAAATGTCCTTATAGTAAACCTCATCCAATTTGCGTGTTGCAAAAACGCCTCCTACCAGACACTCAAAATCCTGACTCTCCATCTCAAGCGCACTGCTGAGAAATATATTCCGAGCTATGTATTTGACATTCTTAGTCAATCGGATATTGGCAATTCCATCGTGATAATTATCGCCGAATGTCACATACGGACAATCGACAGTCAAGTTTTCTATATCCAAAAAAGTAGACTTATCATCTTTATTGCTATATCCTTGACTCACAGTGACTCCACTACCCGAAATTGTTAGATTCTCAACTGTCATGTTCGAAAGTCTGACACTTATAAGAGAATATTTTGTATTGCTGAATTTCTGGAATTCAGCCGGAGTGAACGAAAACTCGCCACCCAGTTCAATGGTTTTCACCGCATTACAAGCATTCAAGCTGACATGGGTGTTATTCGAAGTAGTTTTCACACCCGTCACCTTGTCATTGTTTTTCAACGAAATACTATTTACATAGTAGGCTTTGCCATTGTAGTAAATCGTGTCGGGAACGACACAAAGACCCTCTCCGTTAAAAGCCGTTACAGTAGCATAATCTCTACCAAAAGTGTACTCAAAATCGCCTTGCACTATTGCCCAGGCCGACAACGCGCCAACCAACAGCAGAAGGCTCAACAAAAAATGTGGAACAAATTTTTTCATACCGAAATATGTGTTTTAATTATTATTTCAATAATGGGTTAGAAACGCACTGACGAAACGGTCGGAACAAATCAATCCAACCGCCATCACAAATATATGCCTTTACTTTCACAACCTTGGCAATCTTACTATACAAAATCACATAACTGCCTAAATTCTACGGATTTCCGTAGCATGAAACGACATTATACCAACAACAGTCCACGCTCAACGGCCTTCATCAGCAACTCTGCCATATTGGCGGCACCCAACCGCCGGAAAAGGCGTTTGCGATGGAATTCCACGGTATTCTCGGAAATGAACAGTTCTTCGGCAATATCTTTCGAGCTCCGTCCTTTTGCAAGGCCTTTCAAAATGCCCAGTTCTCTGTCCGAAGGCACCATTTCCTGCTCGCATGAACGGCAAAACGATTCGAACTGACGGCTGAAATAGCAGTCACCTTCGAGCACGGCCTCAACAGCCGAAATCAGTTCACGCACATTGTCGCTCTTCAGCACAATGCCGTCGGCACCGCTTTCCATCAGTTGCTTGACTACCCACATTTCGTCGTGCATCGTGTGGTAGATAAAAGCTGCATCGGGCTGTTTCTCCCGCAAAGCCTCCATCAGTTTTACACCCGACATGTCGGGCAGTTCCACATCCAGCACAAACACCTGAAACGTATGCGTCTGGGCCTTTTTCAATGCCTCCGCTCCGTTGTGGGCCTGTTCCGTTTTCACAGCCGGCATAGCAGCCGTCAACAATACACTCACGCCATGCGATACAATCGGATGGTCGTCCACCACCAATATGCAAGTATTTTCATCCATCATGTCTAAACCAGATTTAAAGTAACTGTCAGTCGGGAACCGTTGTCGTCCAGACGCCATTGGCATTCTGCACCGATACTTCCGGCCCGGTCTTTTATTGTGCGGAGTCCGATTCCTTCTTTTCCGCTATTCTTTTCGTTCATGCCGTTGTCGCCGATTGTCAGCGACAGGCTGCCGTTTTCTTTCTTCAGACAAACCGTGGCAAGCGTTGCATTGGAATGTTTCACGATATTCGACATCGCCTCCTGTGTTATCCGATAATACTCATACGCCACCTGTGAAGGAATTTGCGACCAATCCTCGCCCTTTGCTTCAAATTCCACTCGAAGGGTTTCCGGCACGGCAAGATGTTCCAGATAATCCTCCAGCATTTCCTCCAGGTCGACATTCGAAAACGATGGCGGCATCAGCTCGTGAGAAATGTTGCGGAGCGTGGTACGCGCATTCCGTATGCGGGCGGCTATCTGCTCCTTGTTGCTGTCGGGCAATGATATTTCCATTCCGATGGCCAACAGGTCGTTGCAAGCCCCGTCGTGCAGTTCTCTCGCCAGTCGGGCACGTTCGCTTTTCAGACCGTCGATATATTTTTTCGCCAACATGATTTCCATTTTCTGGCGGCGCAGTTTTCTGCGATAGAGCAACACCAAAACAGCTACGGCAAGCAGAGCGATAATCAAGGTCATGATTACCGTAATGCGCAGCATGGAAGCCTCGTTCTTCAGTTTTTCTTCTTTCAGACGGACTATCTCGAACTCCTTTTCTTTGGTTTCATAGCGGACGGTAAATTCCGAAAGTTCACGCTCCGCCTTTTGGCTGCGGATGCTGTCGGAGGCTTCCGTCGAACGGTTCATCAAATCAAAAGCCGTGCGGTAATCCCCCATGCTTTTATGGCATAAGGCCATTTCTTTCAGCAACTTGTCGCGCGGCATCAGCTGATTGCCCCCCGGCGTGTCAAACCGTGTCAGCAATGCCAACGCTTCCTTATAATGTCCGGTCCGGACCAGATAGTCGGCCTTCATTTCATAAATACCCAGCACGCCGGTATTTTCAAGCGGAAGCCCCTGTGAAACTACTTCCCCTTCCTTTATGAAATAGGCTACGGAATCAAGCTGTTCCAGATGCAGATACGAGCTGATAAGCATGTTCAGATACTTCAACCGAAGCGGCACACTGCCCGACTCGATAACCGCAGGATATTGGCATCGCACTTCGGAAACGGCCGCATCATAATCCTCTTTCAGCAACAGCATGGAGGCCTTGTTGGCAATTCCCGAAAGTTTTTCGACGGTTTCACCCGAACGTTCCGCACAGGCAATAGCCTTTTCAGCAAATGAAATCGATTCGTCGATACGGTGTTTGTCGCCGTAAAGCACGGACAGATTGTTATAAAGATAGGCCGTTGTCGCTTCGTCGCCAAAAGGCAACGCCAACTGCAATCCGTCATTATAGAGAACCATGGCCGAATCGTTCAGCCCCTGACGGCGGTAGGCTATCCCCACATTGCCGCACTGAATAATATAACTTGCCGTATCGTGGGTTTCCTTCAAAAGTTTTAAGGACTCTTTTCCATAATCCACCGCCTTTTTCATATTTCCTTCCGACAGTTCGGCAACCAGCAGTTCTCCATAGAGCTGGCCTCGCAGATTAGGCAATTTGGCCGCCACTTCAATTCCCTCGAGCGCATAGCGGCGGACAGAATCGGACTCCTGCATCATATTTGCAAACTGAGCACTGACGAGCAGCACTTTCCCATAGTTTTCGACATCGTCACTTTTCCGATAGTATTCCCGCGACTGCTTCAAATAATAGCCGATGCTGTCGCCCGTTCCACGCGACAGGTCGAAACAGGATTTTTGGTAATAGTATTCACCGATAACAGAATTGTTGTCACACGTTCTGACAAGTTCACCGGCCTGCTTCATGGCATCAGGCCAGACCGACGTAGTATCACCTGCATTATAGCAGTCATCACAAAGCTTCAACACTTGCCGAATATTCTCCGTTTTTTCAGAACAGCCGACTATTAACAACAATGATATTAGAGCAAACAAATATGATATTTTCATAGAGATTTCAATATATACCTCTGTAAAGGTAGAACTTAATTACAAAATTTTCCCAATCTTTTGACATATATATTTGTCTAAATCAGTGCAACTACGGATTTCCGTAGACAAATCAGAAGTTATAACAACCAAATTGTCAAAAAACGACCCTACACATGCCAATAGCGCAACTATTCTTATGTTCCTCATCGGCCTCATGACTCCTTGCTGCGGGTTATTTTCTGCCTGTTAGGTTATTCGGCAAAGTTTGTTTACCTTTGTCGGGTACACCAATTTGAATTTACGTTTATGAAATATTTCCTCATTGCCGGCGAGGCATCCGGCGACATCCATGCAGGAAGACTTGTCAGGGCGTTGCGCCAGCAGGACCCGAATGCGGAATTTGCCTATCTTGGAGGCGACTATATGCAGGAGGCTTCGGGCGTTCCTCCCGTTATCCACTATAAGAACATGGCATTTATGGCCTTCTCGGAAGTGCTCCGCCATCTGCCTGAAATTTTGGGCAACATGAAACGGGCGAAGGAAGCTGTCAGCCAATTCCGTCCGGATGCACTGATTCTTATCGACTATCCTTCGTTCAATCTGAAAATTGCCAAGTATGCCCATTCGCTCGGCATACCTGTCTACTACTATATTTCACCAAAAATATGGGCGTGGAAGGAATACCGCGTCAAGGATATCAAGAAATATGTACGCAAGGTGTATTCCATCCTGCCGTTTGAAACGGCGTTCTATGCCCGTCACAACTATCAGGTGGACTATACGGGCAATCCGACAGTCAACGAAATTGCCGAAGCACGGCGTACGATGCCCGACAACGCCACATTCCGCACAAACAACGGCATTGCCGACCCTCGTCCGCTGGTGGCATTGCTGCCGGGTTCGCGTCTGGGCGAAATTCGCAACAACCTGCCGCTGATGTATAAGGCGGTGAAACGCTGCCCGTCGCACTATCCGGTCATAGCCGGTGCGCCGAACATCGACAAGGAATTTTATGCCAAAACATTGGCCGACAACGGCATTTCCGACCGTCCACTGCTGATTTACGGCAACACGTTCGAACTGCTGACTAATGCCGACGCGGCTCTGGTCACTTCGGGAACGGCAACACTCGAGGCCGCCATCATCGGCACTCCGCAAGTGGTATGCTACCGTGCCAAC
>OJMG01000703.1_pt1 | contig 32744 bp, 30 predicted proteins | sample 1597141 | NCBI WGS metagenome assembly OJMG01 (sample SAMEA2452119, study PRJEB22498) | human gut metagenome | biome: human feces; feature: human gut; material: feces | place: Australia | collected 2012 | reverse complement strand
ACTACAACACATTCTCAAATGACACCGGACGAATTGGCGCAACAGCATATTACGCCTTCGACTATAAGGCTTTCGATAGGTACGGAACACATAGATGATATTCTTGCAGATCTTGATCAGGCATTTTCTAAAATTTAAACAGCCATGTCGGAAGATGTGACCATTGTTCGTTGGGATGACAAGTATCGGTATAATTTCATTTGGTTGAATCGGAAATAGATCGATCGGTATTTCAGGTTGTAAACCGATGATTTAAGAATTTTAAGAAAGTGAAAATAGAATTTGATTTTATATATTTTCTTTTTGAAAGGTGGTAAAAAGGAATGTTATCTTGTTTGAATTTACATTCCTTTTTGTTTTTGGGGATAGAAGCGATACGTATGTGAGAATCAAAAAGTTTGTAACATTATTTTTTCTAAAACTTTCGCATAATCTGTATATTCCAATCACATTATTTCGTATTTTTGTGCTTTGAAAAACTTAAACTTGCATATATGTCTGAAAACAAGAGAATTAAAACCGCTTTGGTTTCGGTGTTCCACAAAGATGGATTGGATGAGATATTAAAGAAATTACATAGTGAAGGTGTGCGTTTTATATCTACCGGTGGTACGCAGGCTTTTATAGAATCATTGGGATTGCCCTGTCAAGCTGTTGAAGACCTGACCGGATATCCTTCAATATTGGGAGGGCGTGTGAAAACCCTTCATCCTAAAGTTTTCGGAGGTATATTATGTCGTCGTGAACTGGAAGGCGATCAGAAACAAATTACAGAATATGAGATTCCGGAAATAGATTTGGTGATTGTAGATCTTTATCCTTTTGAAGAAACTGTTGCTTCGGGAGCTGACGAAAGCGCCATTATCGAGAAAATCGATATCGGCGGTATCTCTCTGATACGTGCTGCTGCGAAAAATTTTAAAGATGTAGTTATTGTCGCTTCGAAAGGACAATATGCTCCTCTGATGCAGTTGTTGAATGAGAAAGGTGCAGAATCTTCGATAGAAGACCGTAAATGGTTTGCAAAAGAGGCTTTTGCCGTTTCTTCAGGATATGATACTGCAATTTTTAATTATTTCGATAACGGAGAAGGTTCTTATTTCCGTTGTGCCGAGAACGATGCCAAAGTATTGCGTTATGGCGAAAATCCTCATCAGAAAGGTCTTTTCTTCGGGAAGTTTGGTGAAATGTTCGAACAACTTCATGGGAAAGAAATTTCATATAACAACTTATTGGATATAGATGCCGCAGTTTCTTTGATTGCGGAATTCGATGAATTGACGTTTGCCATATTGAAACATAATAATGCTTGCGGTTTAGCATCGCGTCCTGTATTGGTAGATGCATGGAAAGCTGCGTTGGCAGGCGATCCGGTGTCTGCTTTCGGTGGCGTATTGATTACAAATGGTAAAATCGATAAAGCTACGGCGGAAGAAATGAACAATCTTTTCTTCGAAGTCGTTATCGCTCCTGGATACGATGCTGAAGCTTTAGAAATTCTGGAACAGAAAAAGAACCGTATTATATTGGTTCTAAAAGAGAATAAAACAAAATCTTTGCAATTCCGCTCTTTACTTAACGGAGTGTTGATGCAGGAACGGGATTTACACTGTGAGAAACCGGAAGAGTTGACGCAGGTTACAAAAAAATCCGTAACACCGGAAGAAGTAGAGGATTTGTTATTTGCCAATAAAATTGTAAAGCACAGTAAATCGAATGCCATAGTATTAGCTAAAGGAAAACAATTGTATGCAAGTGGAGTGGGGCAGACTTCCCGAGTGGACTCTTTACGCCATGCGATAGAAAAGGCTAAATCATTCGATTTCGATTTGAATGGCTGTGTAATGGCTTCGGATGCATTTTTCCCTTTCCCTGATTGTGTGGAGATTGCTCACAAAGAAGGAATCGATACTGTTATCCAACCCGGAGGTTCGGTGCGGGACAACCAGACGATCGATTATTGTAATGAGAACGGAGTAGCCATGGTTACTACCGGTATTCGACATTTTAAACATTAAGATAGGGTATAGATCAGGTATCGGATATTTCCCGGAATGATCTGTGCTTTATAAAAATAAAATAGTAAGATGGGATTATTTTCTTTCACTCAAGAGATCGCGATAGACTTGGGTACGGCGAATACCATTATAATTCACAATGGAAAAATAGTGGTAGATGAACCTTCTATGGTTGCATTGGATAAACGTACCGATAAGTTGAAAGCAGTTGGAGAAACTGCTCGTCAGATGCATGGTAAGACTCATGAAAATATACGTACATTACGCCCTTTAAGAGACGGTGTGATAGCGGATTTCTATGCTGCCGAACAAATGATTCGGGGGATGGTGAAAATGGTGAATACGAAAAACCGCTGGTTTACTCCCTCTTTGCGTATGGTAGTTTGTATTCCTTCAGGAAGTACCGAAGTGGAAATTCGTGCTGTACGGGATTCTGCCGAACATGCCGGAGGCCGGGATGTCTATATGATTTATGAACCGATGGCCGCTGCTATCGGAATAGGTCTGGACGTTGAAGCTCCTGAGGGAAATATGATTGTGGATATAGGTGGCGGTACTACCGAAATCGCCGTAATTTCATTGGGTGGAATCGTATCGAATAAGTCTATCCGTATAGCCGGGGATGATCTTACGGCCGACATTCAGGAGTACATGGGGCGTCAGCACAATGTTAAAGTCGGAGAACGTACAGCAGAGATGATTAAAATCAATGTGGGTTCGGCTCTTACCGAATTGGCTAATCCTCCGGAGGATTATATCGTACATGGTCCGAACCGGATGACGGCTCTTCCGATGGAAGTTCCCGTATGTTATCAGGAAGTGGCTCATTGTCTGGAAAAGTCAATTTCCAAGATTGAAACGGCCGTATTGAGTGCATTGGAAAATACACCTCCTGAGTTGTATGCCGATATAGTTCATAATGGCATTTATCTGGCGGGCGGTGGTGCCTTGCTTCGTGGACTCGATAAACGTCTGACGGATAAGATTAATATACCTTTCCACATTGCGGAAGATCCGCTTCATGCTGTAGCAAAGGGAACAGGTGTGGCATTAAAGAACATAGATCGCTTCTCATTCTTGATGAGATAAATAATGTGCTAATATGCCAATGTGCCAATATGCCAATTGGCTGCGCTGTTATGCTGAAGAGTAATTAGTATATGGGTGCTATAATTGGCACATTGGCATATTGTTTACATTAACACATTCCTTAATTGTTGCATTCTCTTAATTGGCACATTGAATAATTATTAATCATGCGGAATTTACTGAATTTTCTTCTTAAGTACAATTACTGGCTTCTCTTCATATTATTGGAGGTGATCTGTTTTGTGCTGTTATTTCGTTTTAATAATTATCAGCAGAGTGTTTTTTTTACATCCGCTAATGTCGTTGCCGGAAAGGTTTATGAGGTTTCAGGCGGTATTTCTTCTTATTTCCATCTAAAATCGGTAAATGAGGATTTGCTGGATCGTAATATGGCTCTCGAACAGCAAATAACTAATTTGGAAAACAGATTGAAAGATTATCGGATAGATTCTATAACCATGAATAGTATTCGATATTTGGAGCAGGCCGATTATAAGATATTCAAGGCGCATGTCATTCGGAATAGTTTGAATCAAGCCGATAATTATATCACACTGGATAAGGGCTCTTCGGCCGGTATCCGTCCGGAAATGGGAGTGATAGATGGCAACGGTGTGGTTGGTATTGTTTATAAGACATCCCCTTCTTATTCACTGGTTATTTCGGTTTTAAACAGTAAGTCGAGTATCAGTTGTAAAATTATCGGCAGTGAATATTTCGGTTATTTGAAGTGGGAATATGGTGATTCTCGGTATGCTTATTTAAAAGATCTGCCCCGTCATGCGGAGTTCAATCTTGGGGATACAGTGGTAACAAGCGGGTATTCTACTGTTTTTCCAGCAGGGGTGATGGTAGGCACGGTAGACGATATGTCCGATTCTAATGATGGACTTTCTTATTTGCTGAAAATAAAATTAGCTACTGATTTTGGTAAATTAGGTAATGTCAGAGTGATTTCCCGAAATGGGCAGGGAGAACAGAGGGAACTTGAAAATATGAGTACAAAATAATGATGACAAGCTATATACATAGAATGGGATGGTTTGTGGGATTGGTTCTTTTGCAAGTGCTGATCCTGAATAATGTTCATATAGCAGGATATGCTACTCCCTTTCTATATGTCTATTTCATCTTAAAATTCGCTTCCGGCACTTCTCGTAACGAATTGATGCTTTGGGCTTTCTTTCTGGGACTTACGGTCGATATATTTTCTGATACTCCGGGGATGAATGCGGCGGCGACTGTGTTTTTAGCTTTTGTGCGTCCCACTTTTCTGCGTTTGTTTACACCTCGTGACACATTGGATAGTATCATCCCTTCTATCCGGACGATGGGGATTTCCTCTTTTCTGAAATTTGCGGTGACAAGCGTTTTTGTGCATCATTTGGTTTTGCTCGGTATCGAGTTCTTTTCATTTTCCAACATACCGCTGTTGTTGTTAAGAGTAGTTGCATGTACTTTGCTGACCGTAACCTGTATTATGGCTATTGAAGGAATAAGGAGATAGACATGGCAAAAGATTATGTATTAGAGAAACGAAAATTTGTCATTGGAGGAGTAGCTGTCTGCATTGTTCTTATCTACATGATGCGGCTTTTCTTTTTGCAGATATCTACGGATGATTATAAAAAAAATGCCGATAGTAACGCTTTTTTGAATAAGATACAATACCCTTCACGTGGTGCAATGTACGACCGTAATGGGAAACTGCTTGTGTTTAATCAGCCGGCATACGACATAACGGTTGTACCTAAAGAAGTGGAGGAGTTGGATACACTCGATTTATGCCAGGCATTGAATATCACTCGGGAGCAGTTTTTGAAAATCATGGCTGATATGAAAGACCGTCGGAGGAATCCGGGATACTCGAGATATACCAATCAGTTGTTTATGTCGCAACTGTCGGCAGAAGAGTGTGGCGTATTTCAGGAAAAGTTGTTTAAGTTCCCCGGTTTTTATATTCAGAGACGCACGATCCGGCAGTATACCTATAACTCGGCTGCTCATGCTTTGGGGGATATTGGAGAAGTTTCGATGCGGGATATTGAAAATGATGACTATTATATCCGTGGCGACTATATAGGAAAGCAGGGGGTTGAGAAATCCTACGAGAAGTATCTCCGTGGTGAGAAAGGTGTTGAGATATTGCTTCGGGATGCGCATGGACGTATTCAGGGGCATTATATGGATGGGCAATTCGATCGTCCTTCCGTTCCCGGCAAAAATCTGACTTTGGGATTGGATATCGACTTACAAATGTTAGGGGAGCGACTGCTAAAGAATAAAATCGGTAGCATTGTTGCTATTGAACCGGCGACAGGAGAGATATTGTGTCTGGTCTCTTCTCCGGATTTTGATCCTCATCTGATGATTGGCCGCCAACGCGGTAAGAATCATCTGATGCTTCAACGTGATAAGCAAAAACCTTTGCTGAATCGGGCATTGATGGGTGCTTATCCTCCGGGATCTACTTTTAAGGCTGCCCAGGCACTGACTTTTCTGCAAGAAGGAATTATTCAGGAAAATACTCCGATGTTTCCGTGCTATCACGGCTTTATACATGGAAGTTTAAAAGTGGGATGTCATGGTCATGCTTCTCCATTGCCATTGGTTCCGGCATTGGCTACTTCATGTAACTCTTATTTCTGTTGGGGCTTGTACCGGATGTTTGGTGATCGTAAATACGGTTCTCCGCAGAATGCAATAACGGTGTGGAAAGACCACATGGTTTCCCAAGGTTTCGGTTACAGGTTGGGAGTGGATCTGCCTGGTGAGGGCCGGGGACTTATCCCTAATGCTGCTTTCTACGATAAACCCTATAAAGGGCGATGGAACGGATTGACGGTTATCAGTATTGCTATCGGACAAGGAGAAATTCTGGCTACTCCTTTGCAGATTGCCAATCTGAGCGCAACGATTGCCAATCGGGGACATTTCATCACTCCGCATATTGTGAAAGAAATTCAGGATAATGAAATCGACAGCCTTTATCGTACTCCACGTGTACCGACTATCGACCGGATTCATTATGAAGAGGTTGTGAAAGGAATGCGTGCTGCTGTGACAGGAGGGACTTGTAGAACGGCCGGCTATATTTTCCCGGACGGTGAAATCTGTGGTAAAACCGGAACAGCTCAAAATCGTGGGCACGACCACTCTGTTTTTATGGGCTTTGCTCCGATGAACAATCCCAAAATAGCGATTGCCGTCTATGTGGAAAATGGAGGATTCGGTGCGACTTACGGAGTACCGATCGGTGCTTTGATGATGGAACAGTATTTAAATGGGAAACTTTCTCCTGCCAGTGAAGTAAAGGCAGCCGAGTTTAGTGATAGAATAATAATGTATGGTAACGAGGAACGATAGTTTGTGGAAGACACTGGATTGGGTAACAATTGCCATTTACCTGCTCCTTATCATAGCCGGATGGTTTAGTGTTTGCGGAGCCAGCTATGATTATGGGGAACGGGATTTTCTGGATTTCTCTACCCGTGCCGGTAAGCAATTTATGTGGATTATCTGCTCGTTTGGGCTGGGTTTTATCCTGTTGATGCTCGAGGACAGGATGTACGATATGTTTTCTTATATTATATATATAGGAATGATGTTGTTGCTGATTGCTACTATATTTATAGGAAGTGATATCAAGGGGTCTAATTCGTGGATAAAGTTAGGGCCTGTCAATTTACAACCGGCAGAATTCGCCAAATTTGCTACGGCATTAGTCTTGGCTAAATATATAAATTCTTATTCTTTTAATATAAAGAAAGGCAAATGTTTTCTGGCTCTGCTTGCTTTTATCCTGCTCCCTATGGGGCTTATCATTTTGCAGAGAGAAACAGGATCGGCATTGGTGTATCTGGCTTTCTTCCTGGTGCTTTATCGTGAAGGGATGCCGGGAGTAGTGCTTTTTTCCGGTGTTTGTGCGGTTGTCTATTTTGTTGTCGGTATTCGTTTCGATCAGGTGTTTATAGCCGACACACCTACTCCCATTGGAGAGTTCTCGGTTCTGTCCATGATACTGCTGTTTGCCGGGGGAATGGTATGGGTATACCGGAAAAAGTGGGAACCCGTTCGGAATATTCTTGGCGGAAGCTTATTGATTATGTTGATTGCTTTCCTTGTCTCGGAATTTATTGTCCCGTTCAATTTGGTGTGGGTACAGTGGGGGATATGTGTTGTTGTGGTAGGTTATTTGTTATTTCTCTCTTTGAGTGAGCGTCAAAAGTCTTATATGCTGATCGGACTTTTTTTAGTAGGTTCTGTCGGTTTTCTTTATTCCAGTGATTATGTATTCGATAATATTCTCGAGCCACACCAACAGATTCGTATCAAAGTGGTATTGGGGTTGGAAGAAGATTTGACGGGTGCCGGATATAATGTAAATCAGTCTAAAATAGCCGTAGGTTCTGGTGGCCTTACAGGGAAGGGCTTTTTGAATGGTACTCAGACGAAACTGAAATATGTACCGGAACAGGATACGGATTTCATTTTTTGTACGGTAGGTGAAGAGCAAGGCTTTGTCGGTTCTTCTATTGTCTTGTTGTTGTTTTTGGCATTGATTCTCCGGCTTATCGTAGTATCCGAACGTCAACCGTCGGCATTTGGGCGGGTATATGGATATTCCGTGCTTAGTATCTTTCTGTTCCACGTCTTTATTAATATCGGTATGGTGCTCGGATTGACGCCTGTCATTGGTATCCCCCTACCGTTTTTTAGTTATGGGGGATCTTCTTTGTGGGGCTTTACGATTTTACTGTTTATCTTCCTGAGAATTGACGCGGGACGCGGAAGAAGGCTTTAATGGGAAATGGGAGAATGGAGAAGGGAGAGGTACTATACAGCATAATAGCGCAGCTACCTCTCCCATTTCAATTCTCCCTTCTTCCATCTATTTTTATCCCTATGTCATTGATGCCTTTCAGTATTTCGTCCTGCATTCCATGGATAATTTTAAGGGTATAGTTTCCCGGATGCTGTATGGCTATGGTACCGATGGGAAGTTCGGATTGGAATAAACTACCCCAACCTGTACCGTTCCATTTCCCTTCTTTATCTGCCAGAATCAGTAATAGTGTGTCTGTTTTCCAGACTGTGCTATCTTCTAAATTGTGACTGATTACAAGATACAGATTACGATAAACATAGTTGCTTTTATTACGTATTTCTGCGGCGAGATTGAACTGAGTGAGTGAATCTTTAACCGGGATATCGAAAAAGAGTGTATCACTCTTTTTCCATCCTTCGGTGGGGATGGCATGGTAAGAGTGATACACGGTTTTCTTATCGCAGGCTGTTGTTAGAAAAACTACTGTTAAAAACAAAAGCCATATGTTATTCCTGTGCAGGGGTTTCATTTCTTTCTTTAGCCGGCTTTTCATTGTTTTGTGGTCTCTCGCTATTTTGAGACCTTTCTTCATTTTTTTGCCTGTCTCCGCGACGGTCATTGTTGTTCCGCGGCGGCCGGTTATTGTTTCTCGGACGGTCGTTACGTGGACGTTGTTGTTCGTTGCCGTTACCGGGTTGTGAAGATTGCTGTCCTTCTGAATTGGGCTGCGGACGATTCGGACGATTGCCGTTTTCTCGTTGCGGACGTTCGGGACGGTTTCCACCTTCCCGTTGTGGACGGTTTCCATTCTCTTGTTGCGAGCGATTGCCATTCTCCTGTTGCGGTCGGTTTACTCTTCCTTCTCCTTCCTGTTGTGGTCGGTTGTTTTTCTTCTTTTTCTTGTTACGGTTTCCACCTTCACCTCCTTCTTTGCCCTCTTTTCGGCGGCGGTCACGGTCAAAACGGGTCAGACTTTCCTGCTCTACGAGGTCAACCGGTTTCTTGGGTTCTTGTTTATGTTCTTCTTCCAATAAACTATCCGGTTTGATTCCTCTTTTGTTTAAGCCGATTACTTCAAAGGCCCTTTTACCACTGATGGTAACCAGATTGGCTGCAAATGTTTTATCTGTAGAGTAGGAAACTTGATTACTTAGGATGTCTGCTTTAAAGAAGTAGAATGTTCCGTCTTTCGTCTCCAGTTCGATTTCTTTTGATGGCAGACGTTTCTGTGCTTCTACATAGCAGTCTACTTCGTAGTTTAAGCAACATTTCAGTTTTGCACATTGTCCGGCGAGCTTTTGAGGATTTAACGATATATCCTGATAGCGGGCGGCACTTGTAGATACAGATACGAAGCTTGTCATCCAAGTGGCACAACAAAGTTCCCGCCCACAAGGGCCTATACCACCAATGCGTCCGGCTTCCTGACGTGCACCGATCTGTTTCATCTCGATACGTACCCGAAATGCCTCCGCCAGAACTTTGATTAATTGGCGAAAATCCACCCGTTCGTCTGCGATATAATAGAAAATAGCTTTGTTACCGTCTCCCTGGTATTCCACATCTCCGATTTTCATGTTCAAGTTTAGATTGGCGGCAATCTGGCGTGAACGTATCATTGTGGCGTGTTCTTTGGCCTTCGCCTCGTCGAACTTCTCCATATCTACGGGTTTGGCTTTACGGTAGATACGTTTTATTTCCACATCCGGTTTGATGTTCGCTTTCCGCATTTGCAGCGGAACAAGGCGTCCGGTCAGTGTTACCACACCGATATCGTGTCCCGGTGTCGCTTCAACTGCCACAACATCTCCTTTTTCCAATTTTATTTTGTTACTGTTACGATAGTATCCTTTGCGGGTGTTCTTGAATTGAACCTCCACCATATCACTCTCTTCCGCATTGCCTGGTATATCTGCCAGCCAATCGTAAGTATTTAATTTGTTATCTTGTCGGGAACAACTTTTGCAGCAAAGGCCGCCGCTCCCATTATGTAATTTAAAGTCCATCTATATATTTACGATTTAACGATTTACAATTTAACGATTGAAATTTCCTTTCCCTCGTCTTTATTTCTCTTTTTTTTTCTTTCTCCCATCTCCATTCTTCCTTTTCTTTTAGCTTTTCAGCAGCACTATCATTTTCAATGAGAAATCGAAAAATACCATTTTCGCATTTACGTTTTGTTCGATGTGCTGTTGCGCTTCACTTAGTTCATCCATGATTCCCATTACATTTCGTTCATTGACAAACGGGGCAAATCGGGTTGCAAAGTTCTGTTCATCCGGTGTCATATAAATCAGGTCTTTCTGATGCAAGTTGTAGATAAAGTTTTCCCTTATCATCCGTTGACAGTAGGAGAGCAGGTTTTTCTGGCGTTCGCGCCCCATGCCTGCCACTTGCTCGCTCCACTGCTTCATTTCACGGATTTTCCGTTGATAAGAAAGCCGCATCAAACTGACAAAGAGCTCAAAAAACAGTTGATTCTCTTCATTGAGATGAATGGTTTCAAATGCTTTGATAAAGTTTCCGTTGGCCAGATGGGCGATAGTCATGCTACTGCTTTGTTGTACTCCATATTTTTCCTGAAGAGCGTTTGCTATGCTCGTTTCATCTATTTTGCGGATGTTAAAACGCTGTGTACGACTCAGTATGGTAGGAAGAATCATGTCGGGAGCTTCGGAAACCAGTAGAAAAATAGTTTTCTCGGGTGGTTCTTCCAGAAGCTTCAGTAGTTTATTGGCACAGGGCAATTGCATTTTTTCAGGCAGCCAGATGATGGTGATTTTGAATCCGCCCTCACTTGATTTTAAGCTGAGCTTCTTCATGATTTCATCACTTTCTTTGGTGTAGATTACTGCTTGTGAATTTTCTGCATGAATCTCGTTCAGCCAATGATTGAGATTGAAATATGGGTTATTCAGTACCAATCGGCGCCATTCGGCTATATAATCGTCACTTCGTGCCGTTTTTATAACAGGAAATACGAAATGTACATCCGGGTGTACTAACTTATTAAATTTTACGCATGATGGACAAACACCGCAAGCATCGGTTGTGCCGCGATTGGTGCAACTGATGTAACGTGCATAGGCCAAGGCCAAAGGAAATTTTCCTACTCCCTCAGGGCCACAGATAAGCTGCGCATGCGGAATACGTCCTTCATTCACTTCTTGAATAAGTCGCTGCTTAGTCTCTTCTTGTCCGATTACATCTTTAAAAAACACGATTCTATATTCTAATTTTATTGGTTTCCATTAATTATTTATCAATCATTATTCATTAACCATCATCCATAGATTATAACTCATAAATCATCATTTATAAATCAATAAATCTCTTTTGCCACTTCTTTAATACTGTCTACGGCACCAATAGAGTAGAAATGGATGCTCGGTACGCCGTGTGCCATCAGTTCACGGCACTGTTTGATACACCATTCTACACCTACTTGCTGTACTTCGGCATCATTTTTGCACTTCAGTGTTTCTTTCACCAGATCATCCGGTAGGTCTACTTTGAATGTTTTCGGTATCATGCTTAGCTGAGAAGCTTTTTTGAAAGGCTTGATGCCCGGGATGATGGGGATATCGATGCCTTCTTTTCTGACTCTTTCCACAAATTCGAAATATCTCTGATTGTCATAAAAGAGTTGGGTTACTGCATATTCCGCTCCGGCTTCTACTTTCTTCTTTAGCCAATAGATGTCCGAGTCTATGTTGGGGGCTTCCTCATGTTTTTCGGGGTAGCAGGCCACACCGTAAGAAAACGGGGTATTGGTAACCTTCATTTCCGAGCCGTCCACGAATATTCCTTTGTTGAAGTTATTAATCTGTTCTTGCAACTCGATGGCGTGGTGATATCCGTCTCCTTCGGGAGTAAATATCGACTCATGCTTAGCTTTGTCTCCACGAAGAACCAGTAAATCGGTGATTCCCAGAAACTGCAAGTCGAGCAATACATACTCTGTCTCTTCCCGGGTGAAGCCGCTGCATAAGATATGCGGCACAACCGTGATATTGTATTTATTCTGAATGGCGGCCGCTACGGCTACGGTTCCCGGTCGTCTTCTTAACCTGTTGCGTTGAAACAGTCCGTTGCCCAAATCTTTGTATACGTATTCGCTTCGATGCGTGGTAATGTTGATATATTTGGGATCGAACTCGCGCAGGGTATCGATGTCTCGGCATAGTTTTTCAATTCCTGTACCCTTTAGTGGGGGAAGAATTTCGAAAGAGAAAGCTGTTTTCTCGTTGCTATGTATCAGGTCTATAACTCTCATTTATTTCTTGCAATTTTTTATTTCCGTTCGAAAACGTGCATATTGGGACAAAAATACGAAAAAAATGGAGAGATATTACATCTTGGGGGGAATATTGCCTGCATTTATTGATGCTTTTTTGAATTAAGTAAGATGAAGTCGTTATCGTTGCTATGATGAGGACAAAGTATTGTATGAAATTTGTTTTGATTGTTTTTGGTAATCGGTGCTTTTATGAAGCAAAGTACTCTTTTGCTTGCCACCCTTTGGGGTGAAATATGTGTTTGATATATAATACTTATTCCCTACTCTTTGTTCTTTGTAAAATTCTTCGGTCTCCTTTTCTTTTTTAAGTTTTTTGATCTTTACTTGTTAATTCAATAATTTGATATTTATTATGCTTGTTCTTTTGTCTATGTTTCTGGTAAAAGTGTATTTCTCATTATCTATTGTTCATCCATGTTTAAGAAGATGTTTGCTTTTTTTCTATTATTGATTGTTGTATCTGCCGCTTTTTTCAGAGAAAATTGTCATTTTTATACTGAAAAATGAATACATTTGTTTCCTTTCTTAATTTGCTGAATATCAACATGCTGTATTTTGCCCTTTTTCCTCGTAGAGAATCGGTTCGTTTCTCTACGAGATTCTATAGATTTCTCTACGAGGTTCTGATGCTTTTTCGTAGAGTCTTTCTTCTTGTGTTTCTAATGTGTGACATCTTCTTTTTTTGATATTCCTTTCTCTCTTTATTTTATGTAATAATAAATGTTTTAGCATCAAGCCTTTCGGCTTTGTATCCCTATTGTTTCCTTTCCATCAAATTTCTTTCTCTTCGTAAAAAAGAAAATGATCAACAGTAGTAAAACAAGATTCCACATAGATTCATATAAGAATGTCGGATGTACCTGAATAAAGGTTGCTGCTTCATTTCCAGATACAACATAAGTTGCCTTATCATACAATCCATTGGATACGATCTCATCAATCCTTCCGTGTTCAATAAAGAAATTTGTCGGAATCTGCATTGCAAATAAACTGTTGGTATATGATCCAAACGCTTCTCTGTTAAAGAAATTGCCCCATCGACCAATGATCTGTCCCACCAAAAGTCCGGCACAGGCCGTATCCACCAAACACAAGAAAGACTGTTTACGAATTTTTGCAAAAATCAACGTCGTGATCACTCCTGCGATCACACCACCATAAATAGCTAGTCCGCCGCCCCTTGTATTTAATATCTCACCCGGATGTTTAGCATAATAATCCCAACTAAACACGACATAATAAATTCTTGCTCCTATGATTGCAAAAATAATATCCCATACTGCCAGGTCCAAATACAATTCCTGATTTTGACCGGTGCGTTTTGCCTGCCAGCTTGCCATCAAAAACCCAAGAATCATGCCGAGTGCAATGATCATGCCATAGTATGCGATTGAAAATCCGCCTATCGTAATCGACCGCCCCAAATGTGCAATTTCAATCCCCAAATGTGGAAATCGTATATCCATAATCTTCTCCATTCTTCCCTCTGTTTCAACTTTCGCTTGTCACTTATACGTTAAAACGGAACAAGATAACATCTCCATCCTGTACTACATAATCTTTTCCTTCGGAACGCACCAATCCCTTTTCTTTAGCTGCATTCTCACTTCCCTGCTCTACCAGATTGTCGTAGCTGACAACTTCTGCACGGATAAATCCACGCTCAAAATCTGTATGGATCTTTCCTGCTGCCTGCGGAGCTTTCGTTCCCCGCTCGATCGTCCAAGCACGGCTCTCATCCGGTCCGGTCGTCAAATAACTGATCAATCCCAACAAGTTATAACTTGCTGTAATAAGCTTATCCAATCCGGACTCTGATAAACCTAAATCCTCAAGAAATTCTTTCTTCTCATCATCTTCTAACTCTGCAATCTCCTGCTCGATCTGTGCACAGATCACAAACACCTCAGAGCCTTCCTGCTTTGCAAACTCACGAACCTTTGCTACATATTCGTTGGATGCAGCATCGTCTGCCAGATCATCTTCCGCAACATTGGCAGCATAGATCGTTGGCTTGTAAGTCAGCAAATTAAAGCTTTCAAGCAATTCCTTCTCATCATCATCTTCCGGCTCATAAGTCTTAGCTAAATTGCCATCTTCCATATGCTTCTTTAACTTTTCAACCAATTCCGTCTCTTTTACAAGGGTCTTGTCATTTTTGACACTCTTTACCAACTTAGCATAGCGTCTTTCCAAAATCTCCATATCAGAGAACAATAACTCCAAGTTGATCGTCTCAATATCACGAACCGGGTCAACACTGCCATCGACATGCACGATGTTAGTATCGTCAAAGCAGCGAACCACATGAACGATCGCATCAACCTCACGGATGTTAGCCAAGAACTGGTTGCCAAGACCTTCACCCTTAGATGCTCCCTTTACCAATCCGGCAATATCCACAAACTCAATTGTAGCATGTACTACTTTAGCGGAATGATGCATCTCTGCCAAAACATCCAAGCGCTTGTCCGGAACAGGCACGATACCAACGTTTGGCTCGATCGTGCAGAATGGGTAGTTGGCAGCCTCTGCTGCTCCTGCCTTGGTTAATGAATTAAATAGTGTACTTTTTCCTACATTAGGAAGACCAACGATTCCTAGTTTCATTTTCTATCTTTCCTTTCTTGTAAACCTTGATTTTACGGGCTTTGCGGGTTTTGGCATCTCGTTTATGTACCAATTTATGTACCAATTTTTCGAGACAGCAATTTTTCTTCCCTCAAAAATTTTGGTTAACGTACCAATCATGTACCAATTTTTGAGAGCAAAAAAAATTATACCACTTTCAAAGCATCCGCAATCTGGTCGATTTCTTTTTGTTTTTGTTCTTCTGTTGTATGTACATAAAGGTTCATGGTGATCCCAATATTGGAATGACCTAAGATTGTCTGTAATGTTTTAGGTTTCATTCCAGCTTCAATACATCTGGTTGCAAACGTATGTCGCAGCACATGCATGGAAAACTTGGGAATCTTCGCTTTATCACATAGCTTGAACAGCATCGTATCATATGTGCTGTTCTTAACCGGTGTTCCTTTTCTGCAAAGAAATACAAACTCTGACCACTCCATCACCGTAACCTTGAGCGCATTATTTTTCATCTTTTGCTGTCTCAAGATTTCAACGGCTTCCTCTGTCAATGGTATCGTTCGATATCCCGCCTTGCTTTTCGGTTCACCAATCCTCCATTCCTTTGTAGAATGGCGATACTCCATAGAGCGCCTTATCGTCATAGTACGGCGATCCATATCAATGTCTGACCATTTCAACCCTACCAACTCTCCGGTACGAAGACCGGTCTGTAACAGGAAACGGTACTGATACTCGTACGCATTTCCCTTGATCACATTGCAAAACTCACGCTGATACTGTAATGTCAATGCCTCTTTCTTTTCAGAAGGCTTACCTATGTCAAAACGAACCATCTTGTTACATGGATTCTTCATGATCACATCATTCTGATAGGCATAATCCAACATATTATACAATGTAATCCGCGCCTGATAGATTGTTGAAGTGCGATAGCCTTCATCCGCCATACGATTCATAACCGTCTGGCATTGAATGGTATTCACACTCCCCAGTATCTTTTTCCCTATAACCGGTTTAATATTGCGGTGATATCGTTCCGTATAGTTTCGAACTGTATTTGGTCGAACAGTTCTCTTCTTCATCGAAATCCAATACTCAAACCACGAATCAACCGTCATTTCCTCTGGGAAATCCATATTGCTGTGTTCATCGCGATATGCGGAGTCAGCCAGCCACTGTCTGCACTCTTGAAGCTTTAGGAATAATTTTTGAACACGCCTCCCATATTTATTCGTATATCTTCCAACATAGTAGCCATCTTCTCTTTGGCTTATTCCCAGACCAAGCTCTTTTCCTTTTAGGTTTTTACCCATATTGCAGCTCCTTTCACACAAAAAGAGCCTCAATACTCAAATTTAATCATATCATAAAGAGGCTCAAATGTAAAATCCTATATTTCGATCTGCTCGGACAAATATTCTTCAAATTTCCTGCGTTTTATCAGTTTTTTCTTTCCAACATATAAAACAAATGGGCAATTTGGAACTTTTAACATTTCTTCAAGCTTGTTGATTCCGATATGGCTGTATAATGCAGCTTCTTGTTTCGTCAACATCGCTTTTTCCCATATTGGAATGTTCATATTATCTGATTCCAATCTCATCACTCTCCCAAACCCAACTGACGCTTTAAAAGGTCGTTGATTTTTTGCATGATGTCTGATTGCTCTGGAATATGCCCTGCTTTCATTAAAATCTGCCGGTCATCTATTGTTACAAGCTGCTCTGCCATGAAAACCGTTGTCTTTCCAAGCCTTCCAAAGACATCCTTCTGAAATACTGTCACATGTACCGGAAATGCCTTCTTTTCCTGCTTGCTGGTTCCCGGCATTACTGTATATACCGGACCATTTCCTTTATCTGTACTGACAACCAGACATGGTCTTTTTCCAGATTGTCTATGACTGCCGGGAAATTCTCCCAAATCCACCCAAATAATATCTCCACGATATATATTCTTTATATCTTTCTTATCCATTGCTCTAATCTCCTCTCTCATAAAATTGCTTTCCATGTTGTTCCTATGCAGCTTTAATCAAACATCGCCGGACTCAGATTATTATCGTCCATAATCTTCTGCAACTGGCTCTGGTCGGTTATCTTCGTGATCACATACCGCCTAGGACGTGGTTCATCAAATCCGGTGATGACAATATAATATGTTCCATCTACCTTGACTAAAGTTTCTCCATGATACTCAAACTCTCCACATGGCTCCGCTTTAATGCCCATGTATTTACACATATAGGCAAGTAAAACACGACTTGCCCGACAGTCTCCCTTTCCTCCAAGTAATAGCATTTGCCAGTTATTTTGATTTACCTGATAGTCCGTTGTCTCACCGATGTAAGCTGCTGCCCTCTCCACTTTTTCCTTACCTGTCATAGAAGAAGTAATATACTTTTGTTCAAATACAGTCAGCACTTGATCAACATAAAAGTTACTTTCTGCATATACTCTTACCGTGGCTGTCAGCCGTTGATTGTTTTCCAGTATTGCTGTTACCGTACTTGTCAGATATGGTGTGCCGTACCCTGGTCCCCAAACCGTTGTCAGAAGACCGTCATCGGATATTACTAATCCGGATTCTGTAGACACTTTCCACTTCTCCACTTCCAGTTTTGTTCCGATGACCTGAAATTGAAAAGTTGTCCTATGTGCCAGATCTACTGTCATATATGGTTTCAATGCATCATCCACATGGTAAATGTCTACTGATGTCGCATTCAGTCTCGGAATATCCGCTTGGGGAGCAGCTTGTTTCTTTGCAGTTACTTTGATCCTGCACCGCTTTGTTTTTCCTTTGTACCTTGCGGTAACATACGCTGTTCCCGACTTGCAGGCTTTCACCTTCACTGATTTCTTACCGGTCTTTATGATCTTTACCACAGATTTCTTACTGCTTTTCCATTTGACCTTCGCCTTCTTCGGAACACTTTTTACGGTCAATTTACTTGTTTTTCCCACCTGTATATTTTTAGAAGTGGCAGATAGTTTCCATTTTGTTTTTGCAGAGACAGTCTGTGGAATACAGAGCACGATTGCAAACAACAGTAAGAACCATGTTATCTTTCTTGTCATACTGATCACCCATCCTTTCCCCACCAATGAACTTCTAATTGTCTATTGGCATCTACTTCTCATCCGGAAATGGTACATACTGCATGAGGTTACTCACTTTATGCTCTACTTCTAACCGATATAACATCAAACGAAGCAAATAATCGGGAATCTCCCGCTTTTCGGTATACCATCCCTCTACGGTCCTTAAAGGAATACCAAAATATTTAGCAAACTCTTTCTGTGTCATCCCTGCCTGCTCCTTTGCAGCATTTAATATCTCTCTTTGTCTCATCTACGCCACCTCCCTTTACCATTCATTGTGTGGTTTCTTTGCATTTTTAATCTGCCACTCATTGAATGGTTTGTCAACAAAAAAAGAACAGCACAATATTAAATATCATGCTGTTTTTCTACTCCTCGTCTTTTACCATGACAAGAACTAATGTCATTAATCTTTGTTTAGCACAATCGCACAGTTAATTAAATTATAATTAAAATTGATAGTTTAGTTTTCTAACCGTACTCTACGATTTCTTTCATCAGCATTTTTTAGAATTTTATCAAGAGTTGTTGACGCCACAATTAAATCATTCTGTTCAATATTTTGCTCTAATATCTCAATTAAATCCATTACAGTGAGCTCATAATTTCTGGCTGCATTGTTGGATCTGACAGGGCTGCTATGAAGAGTATCGTAGGCTTTTTCAACTTTTTTCTTAATATTTTTGTCTTCGACTTGATTCATAATGCTTTTAAGATGTGTCGAACAATTTTTGACATATTGTAATTCCAACTCATGACGTTCAATATTATCAGCAGTATATTCATTTGCAATCATATGAGAAATTAGTATAGCTACATAAATTCCGAAAATAATAATTTGAACAACTAAGCTGACTTTGTATGAACCTGGTTTTGCAAATATAAATATTATTCCAATAATAAACTCAACCAGAAAATAGGTAGAAGAGATGGAATATAATGCAAATCCAAACACTGATGAACTACTGCTTTTTCTAATCAATCTAGGTGTAATCAATAGCGTTATATATGCAAGATGGATAAAACCATAAGAGATCCAAACGGATGTTGGATGCACTATACCGCTAATAACAAAAAACACCATGTTAAAGATTACAAGAAAGATAAGATCAAGAATAATCCATAAAATTTTTTTCTTTTTCATTCTTATAGTCCGCCTTTCTGCGAAAGCCACCAATGCGTCATGAAACACCTTGGCTGATTTTCGCTTTTCTAATCTATATTTCTCTTGATATAATTCTTTTATAAGACTGACACACTACAGAACACGTGGAGGTGAGTGGCGGGGCTGTATAGCGGCAACCTCGCATATTTATATGTTGTCGGTCATCCGTTAAGGCATCAATGAGTGGCGCATAACTGTAGCCCGGAAACTTATCTCTTCCGAAGTCGACTCGATCTCGCCGGATGACCAGTCACTGTCCGTTTTATCATTATGCTATCAGGAGGTAGTTACTTGTCTTTTAAAATTTTTAAATTTAACTGCTGTGGACTTGATGTCCACAAAACATGGATTTATGCCTGTATCGGTATCACGGATTCCAATAATCGTACAGAGTATAAGCAGGCTCGCTTTTCTTCCTTTTCTAAAGGTTTGCATCAGCTGTGTGTCTGGCTTGCTAAATACAACTGTAACGATGTCTGTATGGAATCTACCGGCAAGTATTGGATCCCTGTTTTCAATATCTTAGAGCAACACAAAATCCGGGTTACTCTATCCCATCCGAAATACACCAAACCCATGAAAGGAAACAAGACCGACCGCAAAGATGCCAAATGGATCGGTGATCTATACATGTGCGGCATGGTGAAACCTTCTTTTATTCCACCTGCTGACATCAGAGAACTCAGGGATCTCGTAAGATACCGTTTCAAACTCACCTGTATGATTACCGGTGAGAAGAATCGTGCCCAAAATTGTCTTACTGTTTCCAATCTGAAGCTTGATGATGTCTTTTCTGATGTATTCGGGAAATCTTCCCGTTCCATTACGGAACAGATTTTGCAGCACCCTGGGGAAAAATTTGATGTGTCACCCTTTGTTGACAGCCGCTGTAAAACTCCAATAGAAGAAATTCAGGCGGCCGTTGATGGTAATATCTCGAAAGAACAGGCTGTAAAGCTCAGACAGTGCCTTGATCACATAGACGAACTTCAAAAGCACATTTCAGAAGTAGAACAGGAAATCCTTCGTTTCAGTGATAAATACGAGGCTGCTTTAAACTTAATAAGAACGGTTCCTGGATTCGATAAGAATCCAATGACTGCAATTCAGGTGCTTTCAGAGATTGGTGGTGATATGCCTGTCTTCCCCACAGCAAAACACCTCGTCTCCTGTGCTGGATGTTGTTCCCGAAATGATAAGAGCGACCGTAAAATCAAATCCACTCGGATTTCCTGTGCTGGTTCTTATTTTAAACCAGTTCTGGTACAGATTGCAAATGCTTTAATCAAATCGAAGAAACATTTTGAATTTACCACCCGCTATAAGCGTATCAAAACACGTCGCGGCCACAAGAAAGCCATTATTGCACGCTGCCGTATGATCCTGACCGCTATCTGGCACATACTCACAGATTTAAAACCTTATACATCCGATGGTTTTCTTGAATCACGTCCTGTGAAAAAAGAAAAAGTTCTTACAACTTCACAGGCACTTAATCTTCTAAGGCAACGAGGGTATCTCATTAAAGATGAGCCTTCGCCGGTCTCCTAATTAGGTGTTGCGTTTATATATTCAATTTTCAAAACCAGCTAATCTGGTGGTTTGTTTGCTATACCCTCTATTTCGTGGCTGTTCTCTACTTATTTGTTTCAAACTTCACTTTTGGTTCTTGGCGAACTCTTGTATCATACACAAAATCTTCAAAAATTACAATAATCTTGAAATAGTGTTATATTTCTTGGAATTTTATTATATCTTATTTTGGAACTTTTTCTTATAATAACATCATCAAGAAAAACAAAGACAAGTAATCATAAAAGGAGGATTCAATTATGAAGAAGAAAAAGATTCTTGCACTTGTACTTGCAGCTTCAATGGCAGGAGGAATGCTTGCAGGATGTGGAGCCACATCAAGCGGAGATGAAACAGCGAAAGGAGATAAGTCATCCGGAAAAGTTTATTATCTGAACTTTAAACCAGAGCAGGCTGACCAGTGGGTAGAACTTGCAAAAGAGTATACAGATGAGACGGGTGTTCAGGTTGATGTACAGACAGCAGCATCAGGAACTTACGAGTCACAGTTGAAATCAGAGATGGCAAAAGATGAGGCACCAACATTGTTCCAGGTAAACGGACCGGTTGGACTTGCTACATGGAAAAATTATTGCTATGACCTTTCAGACAGCGATGTTTATAAAGATGTCGAGTCTGACGATTATATATTAAAAGATGGCGATGCAGTAGACGGAATCGCTTATGTTATTGAGACTTATGGTCTGATCTACAACAAAGCTCTTCTGAACAAATACTTCGAATTGCCGGATGCAAGTATCAAATCAATTGATGATCTGAATAACTTCCAGGCACTTAAGACAGTTGCAGAAGAGATTCAGGCACACAAAGATGATCTTGGAGTAGAAGGAGCTTTTACTTCAGCAGGAATGGATTCTTCCTCTGACTGGAGATTCAAGACACACCTTGCAAATCTTCCAATCTACTATGAGTATAAGGCAGACGGAATTGACAGCACAGATGCAATCAAAGGAACATACCTTGACAACTACAAACAGATCTGGGATCTGTATCTGAACAACTCTACATGTGAGCCATCTATGATTTCTTCTAAGACAGGAGATGACGCAGCAAGTGAATTTGCACTTGGCGAAGCAGTATTCTATCAGAATGGTACATGGGCTTACAATGATATCAAAGATAATGAAGTAGCAGATGAAGATATGGGAATGCTTCCAATCTACATCGGAGTTGATGGAGAAGAAAATCAGGGACTTTGTACAGGATCTGAGAACTACTGGTGTGTAAATAAGAACGCTTCAGAAGAAGACATTCAGGCAACACTTGATTTTATGAAATGGGTAGTTGAGAGCGATGAAGGTCGTGACATGCTGGCTAACGAGATGGGATTTGTAACACCGTTCACAACATTCTCAGATTACCTTCCGGACAACCCGCTTGTAAAAGCAAATGCTGAGTATACAGAGGCAGGAAAGACACCAGTAAGCTGGAACTTTACAACAATGCCATCTGAGAACTGGAAAAACAATCTTGGTGGAGCTCTTCTGAACTATGCACAGGGTACAGGCGCATGGGATAGTGTACAGACAGCATTTGTTGATGGATGGGCTGAAGAATACGCAGCAGCAAACGAATAAAAAAGACTTTTCACAGGATAGGCAGATAAAAAGGCTGTGAAATAGAGAAGAAGATCAAACAGCCTGCCAACGAGCATACCGGGGCAGGCTGAAATTATGTAATTAGAATTGCGAAAAGCAAAGGCGTAGAAAGGCTTTTTACAGAAAAGAAAGACAGGAGGAGAAGAACATGCAAAAAGCAATAAAGAGATATTTTCCGGTATTTGTATTGCCGACGCTGATTGCATTCACGATAGGTTTCCTTGCACCGTTTGTGTTAGGCGTATATCTTTCGTTCTGCAAGTTCACAACGGTGACAGACGCTAAATTTATTGGACTTAGCAACTATGCAAAGATCCTTGGAGACGGAGATTTTCTTCACTCTCTTTGGTTTACCGCATTATTTACAATTGTGACAGTATTATTGATCAACATTTTTGCATTTGCGGTAGCAATGCTTTTGACAAAGAATATTAAGGGAACCAATATTTTCCGTACTGTATTTTTTATGCCGAACCTGATCGGTGGTATTGTACTTGGGTATGTATGGCAGCTGTTATTAAATGGTATTCTGGCACATTTCCAGAAAACACTTACATATTCTTCAAAATATGGTTTCTGGGGATTGGTTATCCTGATGCTCTGGCAGCAGGTTGGATACATGATGATCATCTACATCTCAGGAATCCAGAATATTCCTGGAGAGCTGATCGAGGCAGCACAGATTGATGGAGCGAATAAAGTACAGCTTTTAAGATATGTTACAATTCCGATGGTTATGCCATCCATTACAATCTGTACTTTCCTGACACTTACAAACGGATTTAAACTTTTCGACCAGAACCTTGCGTTGACAAACGGTGGACCGGACAAGATGTCAGAAATGCTTGCCCTGAATATCTATTATACATTCTATGGAAGAACTGGCTGGGAAGGTGTAGGACAGGCGAAAGCAGTTATCTTCTTTATTATCGTAGGAGTGATTGCATTGATCCAGAATAAACTGACAACATCAAAGGAGGTGCAGCAGTAATGAATAAAAAAGTAAAACATGGTACATTATTAACCGTTATTTTTACACTACTCAGCCTGCTGTATCTGTATCCGATCATACTGGTATTTATCAACTCCTTTAAGAAAAAAGTCTATATCAGTAAAGCACCGTTCGAGATACCGACCGGAAAGATGTATGTCGGATTAGAGAACTATATCCGTGGTATTAAGCAGACACGGCTGATTCAGGCATTTGGATGGAGTTTATTTATCACAATCTTATCTGTAGCAGTGATTATCTTATGTTGCTCCATGTGTGCATGGTATATCTGCCGCGTGAAGACAAAATTTACAAAGATCTTTTACATGCTTTGCCTGTTTGCAATGATCGTGCCATTCCAGATGGAAATGTTTACATTATCCAAGATCGCAAATATGCTTCATATGGGAAATCCGTGGGGACTGGTTGTGATCTACCTTGGATTTGGTGCAGGACTTTCCGTCTTTATGTTTACCGGGTTCATGAAATCCATTCCATTGGAGATTGAAGAGGCTGCAATGATTGATGGATGCACACCAATCCAGACATTCTTCAAAATTGTACTTCCGATTGCAAAGCCGACTTGCGTAACAGTTACAATTCTTCAGGCAATGTGGATTTGGAACGACTACCTGCTTCCATCACTTGTACTGGATCAGAGAAAATATAAGACAGTGCCGATGGCAGTTCAGTATCTGAAAGGTGGATACGGCTCTGTAGATATGGGAGCAATGATGGGAACTCTGGTTCTTGCAATTGTGCCGATTATCATCTTCTACCTGTTCTGCCAGAGATATATTATCGAAGGCGTTGTAGCCGGAGCGGTTAAAGGCTAGTGTGGACATTGTCTAAAAAATGAATTAAAATAGAATTATAAAAATTAAAAAAAGACAGCAGAGAGTGAGTGAACATTCCCTGCTGTTTTCGGACGTTATAAAAGGAATAGTGAAAATGTAAAGTGAACGTGTGGGAGGAGTGGGGAAATGATTACAATATTGATCGTGGATGATGAAAAACTGGAGCGAAGGGGAATCCGCTTTCTGTTAAAGAGGGAGGAAGGAGAATTCCAGATCCTAGAAGCAACGAATGGAAAGGATGCACTGGGAGTATTAGAATCAAACCATGTGGATATTTTATTTTCGGATGTAAAGATGCCTTATATGAATGGACTGGAGCTGACGAAAGCAGTGAGAGAAGATCATCCGGATATGGAAATCGTGATCTTCAGCGGATATAATGATTTCTCTTATGCAAGAGAAGCATTGCGGTATGGAGTTGTGGACTATGTTCTGAAGCCGGTTGATCCGGAGGAATTCCATAAGACTTTTCAACGAGTGATGGAAAATATTTCTTCTAAGATAGAGAAAAAAGAGCAGCAGGAAAAGAAAGAAGATTATCTGAAAAAATACTTTTTACTGAAATATCTGTATGGGGGAAAAGAGGAAGATTTTGTTCAGTTTAAGAAACTTACAGATGGAATGGAAGATGATCTGTCCCAATTTACCCGTATGGTTCTTGTCAGTGCCTCAAATGGATTCTTCGAAACGGAAGAGGAACATTTCCTGATGAGCCTGAAGGAAGAGGTGCAGAGAGAGTTTCATTATGTGAATCTGAATTCGAACGAATCCATCTTTTTGTTCACGGAAAAATATGCAGATTATCATGGAATCGTAGAGAAAATGTATCGTTTTTTTGCGCACCAGTTTGACAGTGAATGTTATTTTGCAGTCAGTGAGGAAATCGAAGATGGAAAAAATCTGGCAGAGGAATTTAAGGTGCTGGAAGGAATGTTAGAAGAGCAGTTCTATCAGCCACGTCAGCATCTGTTTTTCCACGGGGAGAAGCAGGAAGAGAAGAAAGCTGATCCGGCAGAAGATTCTGAAATCATGGAACAGATTACGAAAGATATTCAATATAAAGATCTGCCACATCTCCGTCAGGATTTTCAGAGACTGGAAGAAAAATATCGTGCGCATAAGCAATTTTCGGATATGTATGTAAAGTTTGTATTTTCTGGAATTATGAAAGAATTGCTCGACCAGATGGAAGGGCTGGATGAAAAGATGCTTTCAAAGAGAGTGGATCGATTATATCGCTGCAGAAACCTTAATGATGTGATTGCTATAGTAGAAGAAGTACTTCAGGAATATGAACATTGCATACAAGAGCAGGAAGATGGGTTCCGATCAGAAGTTACAACCGTGAAGGGATATATTTATCACCATTATAAGGAAAAGGATCTGGGAGCAGAGACACTTTCCGCAATGGTTTTTCTGTCACCGGGATATTTAAGTGCTGTATTTAAAGAAGAAACAGGGATGACACTGAACCGTTTTATCCGTGAAGTGCGAATGAATAAAGCAAAAGAGCTTTTAGAGACAACGAATATGAAAATCTCCCAAATTGCGAAAGAAGTAGGATTTTCCAATAACTCATACTTCTGCAGAAGTTTCAGAGAGTTTTTCGGAGATACACCGGAAGCATGCAGGAAAGGAATAGCGGCGGATGAAAAAACAAATACGGAAGTTGATCCATCGATTTGAAAATCTGAAATTTCGTAAAAAACTGTCTGTTTTGATGCTGATTGCAGGACTGGTTCCGGTAGGATTCCTTGCTTTTTCCATGCAGTATGGCATGATGAATCAATTGCGAGAGAAGGAACAGTACAATCTGGAGAAAATGTTGGAACAGTCAGTGAGTTCGATTGAGAATCAGTCTCAGATCTATAAGAACCTGGTTGATTATCTGTCTTATTCTCAAAATCTCAGGAATATTTTTGATGTGGAGACAGAGTCAGATTATGAGAAGTATTTGAAATATGTGAAGGTGGCTGATCCACTGTTGCAGATGCCGACGATCTATCACAAAGAGATCCAGAGCATTACATTATATTCTGACAATATAGAAGTGCCACATGGAGATACACTTCTTCCAATGTCGGAAGCGGAGAATCAACAGTGGTATTCCAGGTTGAATGAGGGAACATTAATGCAGTGGAGCATCACTCGCGGTGTGAATAAATCAATCATTGCCAGTCGGAAATTCTATGACAATGATACGATCAAAGCGGTGTTGGAGATGCGTCTGGATTATGAAAAAGTTCTTGAACCATTCATGAGCCAGCTTACAGATAATACAGGAGGCATGATTCAGGATGATAATGGAAATATTGTCTATGCCGAGTGTTCTATGGATAAGAAATATCGTCCGAAGGATATTGAGAGTCCGAAAGATATCAGTGAGAATTATTATCTGGTACAGCGGACAATGAAGGATACAGGATGGAATTTCTATATCTATCGTCCAAAGGAAGTAAGTGAAAACGCAATCCATAAGCTTTTGCTCAAAAATATTCCGATTATTTTGATCAGTGTTCTTCTTCTGAGTTTTCTGGGATATGTTTTTTCTCTCCGTATGGTATCGCAGTTGGAGTTATTGACTGAAAATATGAACCTGATCAATATGGGACTTCGTAAAGTTACCGTGCAGAGTAAATCCAAAGACGAGGTGGGTGTGCTGATCCGGTCATTTCGGCGCATGATGGATCAGATGAACCATTTGATCTCAGAAGTATATGAGAGTAAGATCCAGCTTCAGAACAGTGAGATGAGAGCACTGCAGGCACAGATCAATCCACATTTCCTTTATAATTCGCTTTCAATCATCAACTGGAAAGCAATTGAAGCGGGGGAGGATGAAATCAGTCATGTGACATTGGCACTGTCTACTTATTATCGGACAAGCCTAAATCGTGGTGAAACAATGACTACAGTGGCAAAAGAAATTGATAACATCCGTGCATATCTCAAAATCCAACTTGTTATGCATGATAACGAGTTCCGTGTGGTTGAACAGATTTCGGATGGTCTTAATGATTATCTGATACCGAAGTTGATCCTGCAGCCACTTGCAGAAAATGCAATCGATCATGGAATTGATGTGTCAGATAATGAGAATCCGACGTTGTGGCTGACGATTCGTGAAGAGGCTGAGCACATTTTCTTTGAAATCAGGGACAATGGTGCGGGAATGACGCAGGAGAAGGCGGATCAGATTCTGACATATCAGTCCTCCGGTTATGGTGTGCGAAATGTCTGTGACAGAATCCATGTCCTTTATGGAGAAAAAGGTGAGATGAAGATAGAAAGTACTCCAGGAAAAGGAACGCGGGTCTTTATCCGAATTCCGAAGAACACGGAGGCGAAGGTGTTATGAAAAACGATATGAAAAAGCGAATTCTCTCAGCCCAGCTTGCATTAATTTTATTGCTGATGCTTTGGTGCGGAACCTATTTTGAGACGAAGGAAAGTCAAAGACAGATGGAACAGTTAGAAGCATCCCAAAGTGAGTCTGGTGCAAGCAATGCAGTTGAAGTGAAAAGAAAGCTGATGTATAAAGCGATGCATACACCACTTGGGAAATATCCTGAGACTGTTACCTATACACTTGGCAAGATTGCAGGGGCGAATAATTCGAATCTTCCTGTAGGAAATACGTACGAAAATAATGCATATACGAGATATTTGAAGAAAATACTTAATATTCAGAATGAAGATGTCTTTGAATTGCAGGATGGCAATACTTATGAAGAGGCGGTCAATGTAGCGATTGAAGATCGTGATATTCCAGACGTGCTTGTTGTGAAGGGAAGAGATAACCTGCTCCGCCTGATTGAAGCAGGCCTGATCGAAGAACTTACAGAAACGTATGAAGAGTGTACGACAGATACGATCAAAGAAATGTATGAAAGTTATGGAGATTCTCTTTTACAGTCTGCAACCGTGGATGGAAAGCTATATGCATTTCCGAATACGGTGATTGACGATGGAACTCCGCTTCTTTGGCTGCGGAAAGACTGGATTGAGAAGTTGGGATTAAAGGAACCGGAAACAGTAGGAGAAGCGTTGGAAGTGATCCGGGCATTTGTAGAACAGGATGCAGCAGGAGACGGTCAGACAATCGGCCTTGCCTGTAGTACAGACGTGGTTGCCGGTGCGGATCAGACTTATGGAGTGGATGCAACTTTTATACATGCCGGTGCAATGCCATGTCACTGGATCCTGGATAAAAATGGAAATGTAGTTTATGGGTCAGTAACACAGGAAACAAAAGAAGCGCTTTTGAAACTTCACAATCTATATGAGGATGAGATACTCGACCAGAGATTCTTGCTACGAAAGACGGAAAACATAGATGATCTGTTAAAAACCGGACATTGCGGTGCTATCTGTGGACGCTGGTGGGCTCCGAATAATCCGTTGAGTGCAGCATATAATGTCGATTCAAATGCAGAGTGGAAACCGTATCTTTTAGACAAAGAACAGGTAAATGAGACGCAGAAGATATCAGTTTTTGAATCGTATGACCAGTGGATGTATGTGGTGGTGCGTAAAGGATATGAGCATCCGGAAATTGTAGCAAAGTATGTGAGTGCGATTTTTGATCAGTCTAGATATGCAAATGATAGTGCGGCAAGAGAAGTGAATGATTATTTTTCTATTAATGTAGATCCGACGGCCCGGCCACTGAATATTAATGTGGATTATGAGGATGCACTTTACCGTACGACAGAACATATTCAGGCAGCACTGGATAAGACGCTTGATGTATCAGAGCTTAGCGGTTTGGAAAAGTCTTATTTTAATACATGCAAATCTTACTTGAATGGACAGCTGACAACCGCGAATGGATGGGCGGCGTATGCGTCAAGAATTCAGGCTGTGGGGGAACTGCAGAAGGCAGGAATAACAAGTACATCGACATTGCCTCTGGAAAATGTAAATGCAGAAATTCCGCAAGAATTACAGGAACTGGAACAGGAAGCATTTCTTCAGATCATTAGTGGGGAGAAACCAGTGGATTACTTTGATACTTTTGTGGCAGAATGGTATGCAAACGGTGGAAAAGTGCTGACCGAACAGGTGCAGAACGCCTATGAAAGTGGAAAGAACTAAAAAGAATGGATATTAATCAGAGACTGACAGAAGAATTAAAGAAACAGATTCTGGCAGCGGAAACGCTTGTGGCAGTAGAAAACCTGTATCGCCCATATCGTCCAAAGCGCCGCACACGTGCGACAATCGCGAAGGAGAAAGGTTTTGACAGGTTCTGATCTGATGAAATGTGATGACAGGATAAGCGAAAAAAGGTATAATGATTTCATGAAATCAGAAGCTGGAGGAAACATACATGAAAATTGTGATTATTAACGGAAGTGCCAGAAGGGGAAACACGCTGACGGCGATTGACGCATTTATAAAAGGGGCATCAGAAAAGAATGAGATTGAAATCATCCAACCAGACAGACTTCATATAGCACCTTGTAAGGGATGTGGGGTCTGTCAATGTTATAAAGGATGTATTGATCAGGATGATACAAATCCCACGATTGATAAAATTACTGCTGCAGATGTGATTCTTTTTGCTACTCCGGTATATTGGTGGGGAATGTCTGCGCAGTTGAAACTTATCATTGATAAGTGCTACTGCCGCGGTTTGCAACTGAAAAATAAAAAAGTTGGAACAATCGTTGTGGGAGGATCCCCGGTGGACAGTATCCAGTATGAGTTAATTGACAAACAGTTCGACTGCATGGCGAAATATCTTTCATGGGATATGATTTTCCAAAAATCATATTATGCAACAGCCAGTGATGAACTTGCAAAAAATAAGGATTCTATAAAAGAACTTGAAAATATTGGAAAAAACTTATGATAAATATTAAGGTCCCAGGGACGTTAAGAAATCAGTTTATAAAATAAATTGTACAAATAAGAACAAATTGTTCCAAAAATTCTAAACAAAATAATCATTTAATGTAAAGAAGAAGGTCATTGTAAATCATCATCCAATTAATAGAGTAGATGGTGTGCAATGGCTTTTTCGTTGTTATAGTGATCGAGATATGATAAAATATCAATGTATAAAAAATAAATATAGAATACACAATATAATTTATCAATTTTCTCAGCAACTAAAAGACATAATGGGATCAAAATTAACAAAAGTTATTGTTTATGGCTCTTATGCCAGAGGTGATTATAATTCAAGTTCAGATGTTGATGTTATGATTCTGGTAAAAATGTCAGATAATGAGATTAAAAAAATAGAAAATCAGGTATATGATTTAGCATTTGATATAGAAATGGATACAGGAGTTGATATTTCGCCAATTATAAAAAATGAAGAGCAATATGAATATTGGTTAGATACGTTGCCATTTTATAAAAACATTCATGAAGAAGGGGTGATAGTGAATGGATAAGAAAAGAGATTTATCTATTTACCGAATGCAAAATGCAAAGGATACATTAGATACGGCAAAAATATGCATGGATGTTATGCATTAAAAACTCAACATGGAAGTCATTTAGTGGAAATGAAAAGAAGGATGAATCAGCAAGTGGCATCAAAAGGAATACAATTAGTAACAATTAGTAGACCTACAGCATATGGAGAATATGCACCTTATACATTTATTGAGAATGAAGAAGAATTTGAGAAATTAGTTGAAAAAATGAAATAACAAAAAGCTACCGCGGCAATTAAGGTTTCCGCAGATATTAAGAAATCACGACACTGGGAATAATTAAGATTCTGTAGACATTAATTAATCAGAATAAACCGAAAAATTCTAAACAAAATACCCATTAATAAATTTATTAAAGCTGTTGTTACTTAATATCTCCTTGGGAGTATTAATAGCAATGGCTTTTTATTGTAAAAATAGGTTGTATTTATCCTAGTTTATACATATAACAAAGAAAAAGAGAGAAATTAGATTATGGGAAAACAAGAAAACATAAAAATATTTGAAGATACAGAAACATTATGTAAAACAAATTCAAGCTTAAAACAATCGATCAAAAATTCAATATGTAACCAAAAACTAATTCTCCAAAATCAAAGAATAAATAGCAATAACCAGAAACGATATGAAAAACCTGCAAATATTATTGTATCAAAAAAGAGAACATTACAAGCAGCATCGGCATATAAAAATACTAAGACAGCGGTACATAATTTTGCTTCCGCAACTAATCCAGGTGGTGGAGTAAAAAGAGGATCTAATGCACAAGAAGAATGTCTGTGCAGATGTTCAGGACTATATGTTTGTTTAAGTACACAAACAATGTGGGATGGATTCTATTCTCCCCACAGACAAGCACATAATCCAATTTATAATGATGATATCATTTATACACCTGCAGTCACAGTATTTAAAACAGATACTGAACAACCAGAGATTATGGATGCATCTGATTGGTATAATGTAGATGTAATCACATGTGCAGCTCCGAATCTAAGAGTCAAAAATAATTATAATGGCAAGTCATCATATAATAATGCGAAAAAGATGACAAATGACGAATTATTAAAATTACATGAAAAGCGATTAAAAAGAATTTTGGATACAGCACTTTCAGAAGATGATGAAACGATAATTCTTGGGGCATTTGGATGTGGTGCATTTATGAATAATCCTCAGATTGTTGCTCAGGCAGCAAAAAATGTAATTCGAGAATACTTATATAGTTTCAAAAATATTGAATTTGCGGTGTATTGTTCTCCAAGAGATGATCGAAATTATAGAATTTTTGATAGAGTTTTGAAGAAATAGTGGGCATAGGACATTGATCACTGGGACATTAAGAAATCCAAACCAAACGATAGTTTGAAAATATTAAAATTTCCAGAAATGTCAGATGAGTGGTTAGACCTTATTGCACAATGTAGAAGCGGAAAAACACATAATTATGATATTGTAGAAGGACCTATGGCAGATGATACAGTATGGAATTATGTAAATGATTTTCTTACAGGACGAATTAGTAGGAAACAATTTTGGATAAATCTTTTTCATTCATCGGACATCCAAAGGTGGTTACGTGGCTTGAAATACTGTTAAGGTCCCGAACTTAAGTGCCCTGAGACATTAGATTAAATTTTGGAAAAAAGGCTGAATGCGAGAACTGCCCAGAAAGAATTAGAAAAACTAACACCATGGAATGAAGAAGTGCAAAGGATGTTTGCTAGAAAAATGGAGTAAAGTACTAGCATTCTATTATTTTAGCAACACCCTAAGATAAATCGCTTACCAATTATAGAGGAATAAAAAGAGGGTAAAAGAACCAAAGAGTGGAAATCCTTAGGCATTAAAAAATCAAAGCATCGAAAGGTAAATTACGTGAAACGTGGATACAGAAATTTTGTAAAAATATACCGAAAGAAATTAGAGAATGTGTTCAAAATTAGATTAAAATATACAGTAGGGACTGTTTGTTATATCATTATAGATCGGGAACGGATCCGTGCTGAGGCTTTGCATTGCGAGTTGGTTTGTGGTGTGAGGCCTCTTTTTGGATCTAAAATTTATTATCGAACAATAGGTTATGTTTAGTTAATGGGTAAGCGCTTTATCTAAGGGTGGATTTTCAATCCACACAAATTCTGTCATAAT
>OJMG01000691.1_pt1 | contig 33013 bp, 24 predicted proteins | sample 1597141 | NCBI WGS metagenome assembly OJMG01 (sample SAMEA2452119, study PRJEB22498) | human gut metagenome | biome: human feces; feature: human gut; material: feces | place: Australia | collected 2012 | reverse complement strand
CCGGCTGCATACTAACTTTGCAACGGAAAAATGTGTGATAACACGACCAAAAGCGATTGTGAAACGGATTAATGAAAAACAAACGAGCAAGGTTCGCAAGTAGGACTGCATCCGCCAGCAAATGCAAGTTTGAAGGAACGCTCCGGCTGTTAGCCCCAAAGAAGAAGTATGATCTGAGAGGAACGAGTATGACCGCCAAACATGGATGCCCAACAATGCCTTGCGCAAAGACCGCAATCCGACCAAGAGTATTCTGCCGTGGAGAGTGCTGCTCCGACGAATAGACCGACTTGACGAACAGCGAAGAACCGCACCAGAATAGTCGCTTTCTACTTTAACAGCCGACAAGACAGAGATGCTTCAGAAAAGAAAATAAAGGCAGAAGTCCTGCTATAGCCGAACATGACCGCCTTGGTCGCCATTGGCGAAGTATGGAATATCACATATAAAAAAGAAGTATTACAGGCTTATTCGGAATAAAGCAAATACAAAAGGTTGTCAGGCTTGCTTTGTCAAGCCCGGATTATAAAAGTTCATCGCCATTTATGGCATATTGGTCAATGACGAAAATGGCAACATAGAGAAAATATCCTCCGTGCTGCCATTTCGCCTGAAGTCTGTCATCATTCCGGATATGACCAGTCGGCTATCTCCAGTTCCTGTCCACAGGGAAAATCGTCGATAGGGTCGCAAATGAACGTGCCATAGAAATTGACCACCACGCAACCGTTCTTCAACGAGGCGGGTTCCGCCCCATCATCATCCGAGTGTCTGATATGATACCATAGTTTCCCTTTGGGCAATGTGTTGGTATCTATCCGTAGGTCTATAAATTCACCTTCAATGGTCTTGCCATTCTCCAAAGTCAGAAGCATAGGCTGTCTGCTCTCTTTTCTGTAATCGTACAACATTGTATCTCGCTTTATTCGGTTATCTCAATTATTTCATCTATCCTGCCACAGAGGAACATCCGCAAAGAGGTCTTGTCCACAGCATAGTATTCGGATATATGTCCGTATTGCTTGACAAAGTAGCGTTTCAGCACATCTGAAAAGTCAAAGCGGTAGCCCATTAGTGGAACGGACTTTTTGAAATAGGCGTTGTTGTTCACGCTGTTTGTCAGCCAATTTTTCTGCTGGCGGTTCATTGGTACTCCCTCGTTGAGTTGGGTTCTCAATTTATAAACCTTGCAGTCTTGCAGGGTCGGAAGTTCGGGGACATCCCATCCCACGAACTTTGTAGCAATCGGTCTCGTCATAAGCAATCCTCCTTTAGTCATAGATTAACACCTCGTCACGGGATTCAACTATCTCCTTGCCGTTGTTGAGCCTTACCACTATCTCGTAACCATAATCGCCAACCACTTCGCCCTCCGTATATCCTTTATATGGGTTCAATAAACTACAGTGGCATCCGATAATCTCCGTCGTTTGCTCTTCTTCGTAAAACATAGCCTGCCAATTTTAAGGTTATCTGTATGACCATTCTCCGTTTGAGAATACTTGGAAATTTACATACTCGTTACTGAGTTCGTGGGTCAGCACTCGGATATAAATCTTGTCTTTGCTTTCCAAAAGAGAAATCATTTCGTTAATCTCTTTTTCGGGATAATCCCACCTCGAAGAAAATTCTCCCTCGATACAATCTTCCGCCCTGTTAAGATAACAGTCACAAAAAGTATCTTCCAAAAATTTCTCCACCTTATCAAGGTCTTTCTCGTTCTCCGTACTTGCGTAGAAGATGTTTGTCGCATAATTTGCCATAATCGCTTCTGATTTGAGTTTTTACTTTTCCCTTTGTTAGCATCAGCTACTTTCGGGTTTGATTAAAATTATGTCGCATCAAAAGGTGTCCCGGCTCTTCTTGCAAAGTTTCACTGGCAAAATACGACCTCAGTTGAAAACCGAGTGTGGAGATTTTGGCAGGAACCGCAGGCTTGACCTTGCAAAGAAGAAAGACAGGACATATACCTTCGCGACACAATTCTTATCAGCCAACCCGAAAGTGATGTGTAAGGAGTAAATTTACTGTCTGTTACAAAAGCATGATTGGGAAAATACAACAGACCATAAAGTTCATTTTTATAAAAGGAGGCATTATAAAAGGAAATACTATCCACAACTCATGTGAACATACAACAGTAAGTATTATCACTTAAACAGCATTTACACAGCGCATTACTGGAACGCGCTGTGCAAAAACTATTCGAGTCAAATCATCTCAGATATTTTTGTCGAATCTCCATTGCCAGTTGTTTGTTTCGACTTTGAACATCTGAACCTGTAACTGCTGTTCCTGTCCGAATCTTGCCAACATTTGATTGCGGCTTGCGCCCCATACTATATGCTGTTGCCTCTGCCTCAATCTGCCGCGTGGATTTATATGGATATTTCTTTATCCAATCCACCAAATCCTGACGGTGTATGTATATCATCTTACCTGCTGGCTTGTAGAATGGTATCTGATGAGAAGATGTCATCTTGTACATACTACTCTTACTTATTTGCAGATACTTTGCCGCTTCACTTATTGTCAGCATTTCTTTTTCATCCTCAATTTTGTTCTTAATTGCATTGACTGCATCTTGAACAAGAGCTTCAACATCTGACTTCAAAACGAACTTGCTTGATAAGCGATTCCCCAAAAAAGAAAGGAGATTCTGTATATCATTAGATAATGCTACACTCTCATCCCTATTGTTGCCCTCTCTATTAACGAAGAGATCTGAAACTGATGTATATTCCATAACTCGGCTGTTTTTGAATGTTTTTATTCCCTCCGTTTGAAGTCTTTCACTTCGCCGGACTGTTCATTGATTTTATGTGCAATCAGGCACTGTAAATAGTAGCAATAAGGCAAGAAAAACAGACCAAAGAATAAATGAAATACCCAAATCTATGATTTGCGGAAAGTTGTCATTTGATCATGGTCTGTTTAGAATACTGTTCTTGCCATTTGCAAGAACAGTAACTTTGCACAAGAAAATCAGACATAGGCCGGCAAAGCGTATGAAATAACAAAAGCCACTAAAATATAAAAGGATGTTTCGAGAACAGTCTAACCGTATTGATAAATAATACCAAAGTTCGACTTTACAATACACAAATGCGTAAATACGCAAAAATATGCTATGTAAAACATGTTTTTTAGAGAGGATCTATTGCTGGCAAAAAGAAAAAAGACATTCCATTTTGATATGTCAAAAAAATAGTTTAGTTTAGAACTTGATTAGATATACAAAAACCAAACTAAACTTATTTATGAAGGCTTTTAGTATTTCGGAAACAATACAGAATCGAACTCGCAAGCCAAGGGACAAGCGAGGGACAAACAACAATATAACGAGGGACAAATTTTGTCCCTTGCATTTCGGTATGGTTTTTCGGAAATGGTTTTATAGCTTTTTTCTTTTGGTATGCAAGATTACAGCTTTTAGTGTTTCTGGAATAATACAGAATCTAACTCTATATCCGAGGGACAAGGAGGGACAAAGAAAAATAATCGCGAGGGACAAACCGTATCCCTCGTCCTTCAATATGGCTTTTCTGAAATGGTTTTATTGTTTTTCTTTCTTTTTGTATGCGATTTTTTGTCCCCCGTTTGTCCCTTTAAGGCGATTTTAGTCAAAACATATACTGATAATCAGTAAATTATATTTTATAACACATTCTGCATCGGTAAGTAAGAAGCGCATACTATCATTGCTGCAATAAAATAGATCGTTTAAAGAAATCACTATGCCCATTATAGAAATATCATCCTTAACAGACTCCGGAGTAGAAATATTCAGTACCCTCACCGAAGCTCAATTACGGAATCGTATCGAGCCTGATAAGGGATTGCTTATTGCAGAAAGCCCCAAAGTTATCCATGTAGCTCTGAATGCTGGTTATGAGCCTTTAGCCCTCTTGTGTGAACAGAAGCATATCACTGGTGATGCCGCTGGCATCATTGAACGTTGTGGTGATATACCTGTCTATACCGGTGAAAGAAAGTTACTTGCCACATTGACCGGATATACACTGACGCGCGGTGTCCTCTGCGCCATGCGTCGTCGAGCACTACCAAGTGCAGAGGAGGTGTGTCGGAAAGCTCGACGGATCGTAGTCATTGAGGGCGTGGTAGACGCTACTAATATCGGAGCCATCTTCCGTTCCGCAGCCGCCTTGGGAATAGATGCTATATTATTAACACGCAATTCTTGTGATCCATTAAACCGACGTGCAGTCAGGGTTTCGATGGGTTCTGTCTTCCTGATACCATGGACTTGGTTGGACAGTTCTCCCAATGAGTTGCGTAAACAGGGTTTCCGTACAGTCGCTATGGCACTCACGGAGAAATCAATCTCTATCGATAATCCTATCTTAGCAACCGAACCCAAGTTAGCCATCGTAATGGGAACAGAGGGGGATGGTCTTCAAAACGAAACAATCAATGAGGCGGACTATGTAGTCCGCATTCCTATGGCAAACGGTGTCGATTCTCTCAATGTAGCCGCCGCATCCGCTATTGCTTTCTGGCAACTTCGCGTTCAAAATGACACAGATCTGCCACCATCACCGGATGATGTACATATATGATTTTACTTATATTCCTACTCACATCTACAATACGTATTTGCGCCACAAGAACAGCGAGGTAACAACTTTTCCATCAATTCACTTCGAAAGAACTCATACAGTTCTTTATGCATGATGTCATATAGTGCCCTAACCCGTTCTTCCTGCTCATCTTCTACATGAATTCCTCCCTGAAAGGGATCTGTAAAGTTGAAAGAAACGTATTTTCTCACTACCCCCTGCATTTCCTTTTGCACTTCCTCCGCTTCCGAACAAAGGGTAATGACATAATCCCACGTCTGTTGGGCATATGTCGCAACGTCACAGGGCTTTCTACGCGAAAAGTCATATCCATTTTGTTCCATCACTTGGCAAACAACGTCAGGGACAGAATTTCCAGCCAAAATACCGGCAGTACTAATCTTCATCCCTCTACCGAAGGAGTTCAAAATTTCCTGTGCCATACGACTGCGGCACATATCATTATTACTTACTATCAGTATATTCTTCATACAAAAATTCTATTTTTATTTATTTCCTGATATAGCTACTTTAATAACCCCATCCAACTTGTTCTCGAAAATACGGTAAGCTTCCTCAATCTCATTTAATGGAAATCGATGTGTAATAAGAGGAGTAGTATCAATTTTACCTTCCTCAATCAGCATGAGAATCTCGTTACAATCGCAGCCATCCACTCCACCTGTTTTAAAAACCAAATTCTTGCCATACATATCAGGTAAAGGAAGAAGTTGTGGTTTATCATAGAGGGCTACAATCGTGACAATAGCATTAGGACGGGCACAATTCCAAGCCAAATAAAAAGAATCGTCACTCCCTGCCACTTCCAAAACAACATCTGCACCACCATGGTCACTGTTCTTGAGAACAAATTCCTTGCAGTTTTCCGGTTCAGTCACCAACACATCAGGATAATGCTCGCGAACAAACCGAATTCTTTCAGGAGATTTCTCACAGATAATAATGCGTTTTGGCTTCTTCAGCATCACACACAACAAAGTACAAATCCCGGTAGGTCCGGCACCGATGATAAGAACAGTATCTTCCTCGGTAATTTCCGAGATGCGTGCTGCCCAAAAACCTGTTGCAAGCACATCACCGACAAACAAAGCTTGTTCATCACTCACTGTATCCGGAATACGGTTCAACCCCTGATCCGCATAAGGAACTCTGACATATTCCGCCTGACCGCCATCTATTCGACACCCCAAAGCCCAACCGCCATTAGGATCAGTACAGTTATTCACATATCCATGCTTACAGAAAAAACACTCACCGCAGAAAGTTTCGACATTCACAGTCACCCTGTCACCAGGCTTCACCGAAGTGACATCAGCCCCTACTTGTTCTACCACACCTACCATCTCATGCCCGACAGTTATTCCGGGCACAGCACGCGGCACACTGCCATGTTTAATATGAAGATCACTGGTGCAGATGCTACCAAGTGTTACACGCACGACTGCATCCCGTGAATCCTTTATTTCCGGTCTTGCTTTCTCCTGCAATTCAAACTTTCCGTGTTCAATATATGTGTATGCAAGCATAATATCCTCCTCGTTCATTAATATATACCTTGCAAAGATAATGATTTCATTGGCAAAACAAATCTCTTTTATCACGTTCAATACTCCCAAACCGAATCTCACTCTATATTTATAACAATACAAAGCTGAATAAAGTCATTCACTGTTTTTTCTACTTCAGCTTTGATATTCTGGAAAATATTCTTACTTTTATATCCTAAATAATAAATAAAAACAGCAGCATGACTTATTATATTTACACACAAGCCTATGATAGATACTTCCGAAAATCTGATTATTATAAAAGGTCAAATCAAGACTCCCGAAATAGAAAGCTGCCAGAATTATGATGGCAGCTATAAGATAGTATTCCGAAATGTTCCTAGTACGTATACTTATAAAGAAGAAAATGTCCTTTGGCTGACTGATCCGGACAAACCGGACCCCAATAATTATCAAATAATCAGTAAAGGGAGAACTTTATCAAACATCAAAGCCTTATCTATTTTTAAGGCCGGATCACACAACTATTGGCACATTCGTTTTCTGAATGGTAAAGAGTATGATTACAGAGAAAAGGACTTAGAAATTATCGAATCATGCTTGGGAGAGAGTCGTTCGAAAAGTATATTCGAATATTTGAAGAAAGTTGCCGATGCGAACGAATTGAAAGCTGATGACGGAACGAAGCTATTGGCAAAACAATATGAAAAGATTCATTTCATCGCAAACAACAGAGCTATTGCTGTATATCTGAATCCTCAAAAATATAAAATGCAGACCCGGACTGCCTCAACCTTGATTTTTCCTTTCGGTTGTAATGCAAGCCAGCAAAAAGCAGTCCAGGCAGCTTTTGAGAATCAAATCAGTGTTGTGCAAGGACCTCCGGGAACTGGAAAGACCCAAACGATTCTGAACATCATTGCCAATATCCTTGTGCGTGGTAAGACTGTTCAGGTAGTATCTAATAATAACTCCGCCATTGTCAATGTACTTGAGAAGTTATCCAAATACGATATGGGATTCATTGTTGCATTGCTTGGCAGCACAGCTAACAAAGAGAAATTCATCGAGACTCAAGAAGAGGAAAAACAATATCCGGAGCACTTTGAGTCATGGCATGATACGGATGTCGACCAACCTCAATTTCTCAATCAGATACATCATCAGACAGAAGAACTAAAAAGCATATTTTACAAACAGGAACGCCTTGCCATGGCAAGACAGGAAATACAAGCTTTAAAAATAGAGTGGCAACATTATCTGCAAGAGTTCGGAACAAAAGAATTTACTCTCCAACAACGGAAAAATTCCAGTTCGGCAGACCTTCTGAATTTATGGAATGAATGTCAGCAATTTGCAGAAAAAGAACAATCATCAAGTCCTCGGGGAATAGCAGCTTTTATTCAACGGTTGAAATGGTTATTCTTTAAATTCAGGAGCAAAACGATTTGTAAAATCCCTGATAAAGGTTTCTATAAACGGGAGATGAGTTTGATTATCGCCGACTTCCAAATCTTATTCTACCAAACAAAGTACGCAGAACTGGAAGTCGAAATAGACACATTAGAAAAGGAGCTTGCCAACAAAGATGCAGCAGAAATGGCTAGACAAATGACCGATACATCAATGAAATATCTAAGGAATCAGTTATTTCATACCTATGGCAATAATCATGACAAGCCCATCTTTACGCTCCCTGATCTAAGAAATAATTGGCGAGAGGTACAAAAAGAATACCCTATTATATTAAGTACGACCTTTTCATCATTAAGCAGTCTGCAACGAGATGCCGTATATGATTATATCATTATGGACGAAGCGTCACAGGTTTCCGTTGAAACCGGAGCTTTAGCCTTGTCATGTGCTAAAAATGCAATCATTGTCGGTGACACCATGCAACTTCCCAATGTAGTCACGGAAGAAAATAAGGAAAAGCTAAACTTTATCGCTAATGCCTGCCTGATTAAGCCGGAATATGATTGTGCCAATATGAGTTTTCTGCAATCCGTCTGCAAAGTTATTCCGAATGTACCACAGACCTTGTTACGGGAACATTATCGATGCCATCCCCGAATCATCAACTTCTGTAATCAGAAATTTTATGGTGGAGATCTTGTCATCATGACACGTGATAAAGGAGAAGAGGATGTCATTTGTGCCATACGGACAGCCAAAGGTAACCACTCCCGCAGCCACATGAATCAACGGGAAATAGATGTTATCAAAGAGGAAGTACTACCGAATCTATCTTATGAAACAGATGAAATTGGCGTCATAGCTCCATATAACAAACAAGTAGATGCAGTAAAATCCGCACTTGAAGAGGATATTGATGTCGCAACAGTCCATAAATTTCAGGGAAGAGAAAAGGAGGCTATCATTATGACCACTGTCGACGATATCATCACTTCCTTTTCCGACGATCCCAACCTGCTCAATGTTGCTGTTTCGCGGGCTAAGTCACAATTCTATTTAGTCGTATCGGGAAACGAACAACCCAAAGACTGCAATATCAGCGATTTGATTGCTTATATCGAATATAACAATGGCATTGTTTCCACCAGTAAGATTCATTCTATATTCGATTATCTATATGAGCAATACACAGATGCCCAAATTGCCTATTTGAAGAAACACAAGAAAATATCCGAATACGATTCCGAGAATCTTACATTTGCATTACTTGAAGATATCCTGAAAGAGAATATCAATATGCGTCATTTGAATATCATTTGCCATTTACCACTCTATATGTTGATTCAGGATTATTCTCTATTGAATGAAGAGGAAAGCAAATATGCTGCAAATATAAATACTCATATTGATTTTCTAATTTATAATCGTGTGAGTAAACAACCGGTATTGGCTATTGAGACGGATGGTTATGCATTCCACAAATCGGGGACGAGTCAGTCAGAACGTGATATTAAAAAGGAGCGTATTTTAGAGTTGTACGGAATTCCGTTGGTGAGATTGTCTACTATCGGTAGTAATGAGAAGAAAATTATTGGAGATAAGTTAAGCGAAGTATTAAACTTGCATTAGAATGTTCATTGCAAATCATATTTTTTTGTTAGAATAGGAGTTTCTGCATATTCTAACAACCAAAAGAATAAATTTTACTCCAACTATAACAATCACATCAATAATAATGCCTACATTTACTTCTCATTTAAAGTACGACAGCACTATGGAAATTATTTTCTACTTTTAATACATTAATTAAAATGCGGATAAGATACAATACACATAACAATAAGAATCATCTGTTTTACCAAAATAGGCAGATAAATAAACCGTATTTCGACCAAATACTAAGAAATGAACAGGAAAGTATTAGGTTAACAATTCTACGCGACACACTTCTCCCGAAGCTGATGTCAGGAGAACTAAAAATTAACGCAACTGAAGTATTATAGATTACGATGAACAAGTCAATAAACATACTTGATAAAGAATATCTGCAATGGGTGAAAAACCTTTGCGGTCGCTATCGTCAAAGCCAAATAAAGGCAGCGGTGAAAGTAAATGTGGAACAGTTGAAATTCAACTGGCTTTTAGGTCGTGACATTGTTGAATTGCACGTAGAAGAACGCTGGGGCGAAAGTGTTATCACTCAATTAAGCAAAGATTTACGTGAAGCCATACCCAATGCGGCTGGTTTATCAAAGAGCAATATTTACTATTGTAGGAAGTTTTATTTGTTATACAAGGATGCTCTGAAAACTTTCCACCAACTTGGTGGAAAAAATGAAACGGAATTATTCCACCAAGTTGGTGGAATATTTGAGGTCCCATGGAGACACCATTGCTTGATAATGGATAAAGTGAAAGACGATATAGACAAAGCTCTGTTCTATGTTCACCAGACGGTGGAGAATGGCTGGAGTCGTAGCATGCTGCTCAATTTCATTAGCACCGACCTTTATGAGCGGCAGGGCAAGGCACTGACTAACTTTACAAAAACATTGCCTGATGCGATGAGCGACCTTGCACAGGAGTTGACCAAAGACCCCTACAATTTTGCTTTCACGGGTATAACTGGGCGTTACAATGAACGATTGCTCAAAGATGCTCTACTGAATAACATTACCCGATTCCTGATTGAACTGGGTACGGGTTTCGCTTATGTGGGCAAAGAATATCGTTTGGAAATAGGCGAAACGGAAAACTTTATCGACTTACTCTTTTATAATCTTTCGCTTTCTTGCTATGTGGTGGTAGAGGTAAAGATCGGTAAATTTGCTTTTGCCGACATCGGTCAATTAGGTGGATATGTGGTAGCTTGCAATCATTTGCTGCGTAAGGAAGGACGGGATAACCCAACCATCGGCTTACTGATTTGCAAAGAGAAAGACCGCATACAAGCCCAGTATGCTTTGGAGTCGAGCAGCCAACCTTTGGGTATTTCCGAATATGATCTGGAGAAGTTCTATCCCGAAAAAGTGGAAGGTACCATGCCTACCATTGAAGAGATAGAAGCTAAATTAAGAGATAACTAACATTGACTGGCAGAAAGTACTACCGAATCTATCTTATGAAACAGATGAAATTGGCGTCATAGCTCCATATAACAAACAAGTAGATGCAGTAAAATCCGCACTTGAAGAGGATATTGATGTCGCAACAGTCCATAAATTTCAGGGAAGAGAAAAGGAGGCTATCATTATGACCACTGTCGACGATATCATCACTTCCTTTTCCGACGATCCCAACCTGCTCAATGTTGCTGTTTCGCGGGCTAAGTCACAATTCTATTTAGTCGTATCGGGAAACGAACAACCCAAAGACTGCAATATCAGCGATTTGATTGCTTATATCGAATATAACAATGGCATTGTTTCCACCAGTAAGATTCATTCTATATTCGATTATCTATATGAGCAATACACAGATGCCCAAATTGCCTATTTGAAGAAACACAAGAAAATATCCGAATACGATTCCGAGAATCTTACATTTGCATTACTTGAAGATATCCTGAAAGAGAATATCAATATGCGTCATTTGAATATCATTTGCCATTTACCACTCTATATGTTGATTCAGGATTATTCTCTATTGAATGAAGAGGAAAGCAAATATGCTGCAAATATAAATACTCATATTGATTTTCTAATTTATAATCGTGTGAGTAAACAACCGGTATTGGCTATTGAGACGGATGGTTATGCATTCCACAAATCGGGGACGAGTCAGTCAGAACGTGATATTAAAAAGGAGCGTATTTTAGAGTTGTACGGAATTCCGTTGGTGAGATTGTCTACTATCGGTAGTAATGAGAAGAAAATTATTGGAGATAAGTTAAGCGAAGTATTAAACTTGCATTAGAATGTTCATTGCAAATCATATTTTTTTGTTAGAATAGGAGTTTCTGCATATTCTAACAACCAAAAGAATAAATTTTACTCCAACTATAACAATTACATCAATAATAATGCCTACATTTACTTCTCATTTAAAGTATGACAGCACTATGGAAATTATTTTCTACTTTTGCATCAACCTCATTAAAAGTATCTGTGAACTTAAAGTGAGTACATAAACATTAATCACAATGACAAAAATATAATAGTATGGCAAAGACAAATACAGCCGAATTAGGATTTGAAAAACAAATATGGAAAGCAGCTGATTTATTACGTGGCAACATGGATGCATCAGAATATAAATCAGTCGTTTTAGGACTTATTTTCCTTAAATATATATCAGACAGTTTCGAAGCAAAACATCAAGCTCTTATCAATGAAGGAGAAGGCTTTGAGGAAGACAAAGATGAATATTCCTATGAGCATATTTTCTTTGTTCCCAAAGAGGCTCGTTGGTCGGTCATAGCAGAAGCAGCACATACTCCGGAGATTGGTACTGTCATCGACAACGCCATGCGACTGATAGAGAAAGAAAATCCTCGTTTAAAAGGGATTCTTCCTAAAAACTTCGCACGACCAGAATTAGATAAACGCCGTTTAGGGGATGTTGTGGATTTATTTACAAACGTTCAAATGAAAGAACATGGGGACAGTAAGGACATACTAGGGCGTACCTATGAATATTGTCTCTCCAAATTTGCAGAAGCAGAAGGAAAACTTGCCGGTGAATTTTTCACACCATCATGTATTGTCCGTACATTAGTTGAAGTGCTTCAGCCATATAGCGGACGCGTATACGATCCGGCTTGCGGCTCTGGTGGCATGTTTGTACAATCAGCCAAATTTATCGAACGACATCATGGAAATATCAATAACATATCAGTATTCGGTCAAGACAGCAATCCTACTACATGGAAAATGGCTCAAATGAATCTGGCGATTCGAGGCATTGAGCCTGACCTTGGAAAATTCAACGCTGACACATTTTTTGATGACCAGCATCCTACACTAAAAGCTGATTACATTCTGGCAAACCCTCCGTTTAACCTAAGTGATTGGGGAGCTAACAAACTTCAGGATGATGTACGCTGGAAATATGGTATACCTCCTGCTGGAAATGCCAACTTTGCCTGGCTTCAACACATGATTCATCATCTTTCCCCCAAAGGACGTATAGGGATGGTACTTGCCAATGGTTCTCTATCCTCGCAAACAGGCGGTGAAGGAACTATCCGCGAAAATATTATAAAGGCAGATCTAATAGAAGGTATCATAGCATTACCTTCCCAACTTTTTTATACGACAGGTATTCCAGTCTCTTTATGGTTCCTCAACCGGGCTAAAAAACAAACGAATAAAATACTGTTCGTTGATGCCCGCAACATGGGTAGCATGATTACCCGTAAGCTCCGTGAATTATCCGAAGAAGATATAATGAAAATAGCGGGTACTTTTGATGCTTTCAATTCAGGAACTTTAGAAAATGAAAAAGGTTATTGTGCTGTTGTATCAATAGAGGATGTAGCCAAACAAGATTATATCCTCACCCCGGGACGGTATGTAGGAATTGCAGAAACAGAAGATGACGGAGAACCGTTTCAAGAAAAAATGGAACGTTTGACTTCTGAATTATCTGATTTATTTGCACAATCCCATGACCTCGAAGAAGAAATTCGCAAACAATTATCTAGTATAGGATTCACAATCAAATAAATATTACTATATTCTTCGATTTATTAATTAACTCAATAATAGAAGAATATGAAAGAAAATTTGATTCAAGAAATTAGCAATGCGATGACAGATGTTTTAAGTATAGAACAAATGGCTCAACTTAATGGAGTATTACTTCAAGTTATAAGTAAATACACCATTACAAAAGACGGTGAGAAAGAGCATGAAAATGCTGCTACAAACGACCGTCTGCTTGAAATCTTTTTGTCCGCAAAGCAAGTTGAAGGCTGTACTACTCCGACTATCAAATATTATAGTTCAACAGTCAAACAACTTTTCAAGACTATGCCTAAAAAAGTAGTAAACTATTCTACAGAAGATATACGAGCATATTTGGCTGTATTCCAACGCAAGCATAAGTCCAGCAAAGTGACAATAGATAATATTCGACGAATCTTTTCTTCCTTCTTTTCATGGCTTGAAGAAGAGGATTATATTATAAAGAGTCCTATACATAGAATCCATAAAGTAAAAACCGGCACACAAATCAAAGAAGTGCTTACTGATGAGAACATCGAACACCTTCGCGACAACTGTACGGAAATTCGTGACCTTGCAATGATTGATCTCTTATGCTCAACCGGAATGCGTGTCGGTGAATTAGTAAAACTAAACCGAGAAGACATCAATTTTAACGAACGAGAATGCATTGTTTTTGGCAAAGGAAATAAAGAACGGATAGTATATTTCAATGCAAGAGCTAAAATACATCTGCAACAATATCTTAGCTCCCGTAAAGACAGAAACAAAGCATTATTTGTCTCTCTTGCCAAGCCACATAACCGACTGCAAATATCGGGTGTAGAGGTTCGACTACGTAAAATTGGGCATTCTTCAAAAATAGCTCGTGTCCATCCTCACAAATTCCGACGAACACTTGCTACAATGGCTATAGATAAAGGAATGCCTGTAGAACAAGTACAAAAGTTACTTGGTCATGTAAAAATTGATACTACCATGCATTATGCTATGGTTAATCAAAATAACGTAAAACTATCTCATCGTAAATACATTAATTAAAATGCGGATAAGATACAATACATATAACAATAAGAATCATCTGTTTTACAAAAACAGGCAGATAAATGATAATTTAGAGCAGCAGACACAGGCGTTGTTCAAGTCGTGGTTCGTGGATTTCGAACCGTTTAGAGGTGGAAAGTTCGTAGATTCTGAATTGGGAATGATACCTGAAGGATGGAACATACAACCTATTTCTAGTATCTTTAATTTTCAAGAGGGCCCAGGAATTAGAAATTGGCAATATGTTAATAATGGTACTAAATTTATCAACATTAGATGCATCAATAATGACATCATTAATATACAAAATGCCAATATGATTTCGGATGAGGAGGCTCAAGGTAAATATGCTCATTTTATGCTCAAAGAAAATGATATTGTTATATCTTGCTCAGGGACATTGGGCAGAAAGGCTTTAGTACTTAAAGAATATCTTCCTTTATGTTTGAATACCAGTGTCATCCGATTTACTCCTCGAATTAATAGACAATTAGGTTTTTTATACGGATATTTAGGTTCTTCTCTTTTCCTCAATAAACAAATAGAGTTAGCTTCTGGCAGTGTTCAAGCAAACTTTGGTCCAATACATCTAAAAGGAATGTCAATAGCGATTCCTGATAACAATGTATTAAATCAATTTTCTGACATAGTCAATTCTATAATACAAAAGAAAAAGAACATTATATCCGAATCGCTGCGACTTACGAATCTTCGAGACTCAATTCTGCCCAAATTGATGTCTGGAAAGATTAAAATTGATAAATTAAACAGCTAAAAACATTAGACGATGAATGACTTTGAAGAATATATAAGACAAGGAGAGCCTCAAAAAAGAGAAAAAGGCTATGCTTGGCAAACCGCTATCGGCTTGCAGGCGGTGGATGATTTAAAACCGTCTGAATATCTGATACAAACGGCACGTCAGCATATTGAGGGTGATATAACTATCGAAGAAGCCAAACAACTTATTGATAGCTACTATGAGTCTAAGACCGTCAGGGCAGACATAGAAGACAGAACGGAAGAAGCCGATAAGGTTTCGGCACGTATTGCTGAGATATTATCGGAAAAAACGTTCACATTCTCGCCTATTGAATATATCACCATTCATCGCCGCCTTTTCCAAGGTATCTATAAATTTGCAGGAAAGATCAGAGATTACAATATCACCAAAAAGGAGTGGGTGCTGAAAGGCGAAACCGTTCTTTATGCCAGTGCCGACAGCATACGCGAAACTCTTGATTATGACTTCATGCAGGAGAAGAATTTTAGCTATAAAGATTTAAACATCAACGATGCTATCACGCATATCGCTAAGTTTATATCTGGGGTTTGGCAAATTCACGCTTTTGGTGAGGGGAATACCCGTACAACAGCAGTGTTTACAATCAAATATCTGCGCACGTTTGGCTTCGACATCAGCAACGAAGCGTTTGCCTATCATTCTTGGTATTTCCGTAATGCTTTGGTTCGTGCCAACTACAACAATCTGAGTAAAGGTATTTATGCCACCACCGAATATATCGAAGCGTTCTTTCGGAATCTCATTCTTTCCGAACACAACGAACTAAAGAACCGAATGATACTTGTGCAAGAATCTTCTACAAAAAACGTTCAAAGTGCAAGCGCATCAAATGAGACTGCTCCAAAGTGTAATATTTGCACTTTGAGTTGCACTTTGGAAGAAATAGCTGTGCTTAACTTCTTACGAGAACAACCTAAAGCCACACAAAAAGAAATTGCTGCACATATAGGCAAATCTGAGAGAACAATCAAGACCATTACCGTAAATTTGTCCGAAAAAGGCATTATTGAGCGCAAAAACGGCAAAAGAAACGGCTTTTGGGAGATTAAAACCAACGATTTAACCCGCTAAATTCTCATTTATGGAAGAGTGGAAGAAATATAAGTTAGGAGAAATAACCAGTAAAATAGGTAGTGGCGCAACACCTAAAGGAGGACGAGATTCCTACTTAGGTGGTAACATCGCATTGATAAGAAGCCAAAATGTACTGGATTTTTCATTCTCCAAATTAGGTTTGGCTTATATCAATGAAGTGCAAGCTGAAAAACTTAGTAATGTTGAAGTTTATGAGAAGGATGTACTACTTAATATAACAGGAGATTCTGTTGCAAGAGTATGTATTGTACCTAACAATGTACTTCCGGCAAGAGTAAATCAACACGTTGCTATTATAAGAGGAAACGATAAGGTAGATTATAGATACTTGCTGTATTATCTGCAATATATTAAACCTCAGTTATTATCCTTATCACAAGGTGGTGCTACAAGAAATGCACTTACTAAAAAAATGATTGAGGAGTTAGAGGTAAAAATGCCTTCAAAAGGTATTCAAAAAGAGATAGTATCTATCTTGTACGCTCTCGATTCCAAAATCGAGCTAAACCGTCGGATAAATGATAATTTAGAGCAACAGACACAGGCGTTGTTCAAGTCGTGGTTCGTGGATAATCCTAAGCCCAATTGGAGCGAAACGACATTTTCAGAAGTGGCAAATTTCATCGGAGGATATTCTTACAAAGGTGAAGAATTGACTGATAGCTCTAATATTGCCATGGTTACCATAAAGAATTTTGGACGTAATGGCGGATTTAAGGCAGATGGCTTTAAGGGCATTGCCCCGTTTGTAAAACTTAAAGAATGCCATTATGCCAATCTGTTCGATATTTTAGTTGCACATACTGATTTAACCCAAAATGCAGACGTGATAGGAAATGCAGAATTATTACTCACCTATGGTAGATATGATGGCATAATTTTCTCTATGGATTTGGTTAAAGTGTTGCCTAAAAATAATTTCCCATATAGATTCTTACTTGCAGCAATGCTTAAAAATAAAATATTTAAGGGTCATTGTCTTGGATATGTAAATGGAACTACCGTACTTCACCTTAGCAAAAAGGCATTGCCAAATTTTGAGGTAAAAATACCACCTAAGGCAGAAGCAAAAACGATGAATGATGCTCTTGCTCCTTATTATCAGCGAATGGCAGAGGTGCTACAAGAGAATGATAGGCTTATTCACCTTCGTGACACACTTCTCCCGAAGCTGATGTCTGGTGAACTTAATATAAATGCAAAATCCAGATTACAATGAGCAAATCAATAAATATACTTGATAAGGAATATCTGCAATGGGTGAAAGACCTTTGCGGACGCTATCGCCAAAGCCAAATAAAGGCAGCGGTGAAAGTAAATGTGGAACAGTTGAAGTTCAACTGGCTTTTAGGTCGTGATATTGTAGAATTGCACGTTGAAGAACGCTGGGGAGAAAGTGTTATCACACGATTGAGTAAAGATTTGCGTGAAGCTATACCCAATGCGGCAGGATTGTCGAAGAGCAATATTTACTATTGTCGGAAATTTTATCTGTTGTACAAAGATGCTCTTCAAACTTTCCACCAACTTGGTGGAATATTTGAAGTCCCTTGGAGGCATCATTGCTTGATAATGGATAAAGCAAAAGACGACATAGACAAGGCACTGTTCTATGTTCGCCAGACGGTGGAAAATGGCTGGAGCCGTAGTATGTTGCTCAATTTTATAAGCACAAATCTTTATGAACGGCAGGGCAAGGCACTGACTAACTTTACAAAAACATTGCCCGATGTGATGAGCGACCTTGCACAGGAACTGACTAAAGATCCTTACAACTTTGCTTTTACCGGAATAACAGGACGTTACAATGAACGGTTACTCAAAGATGCACTATTGAATAACATCACCCGTTTCCTTATTGAATTAGGGACAGGGTTTGCTTATGTGGGCAAAGAATATCGTTTGGAGATAGGTGAAACTGAAAACTTTATTGACTTGCTCTTTTATAATCTTTCCCTCTCTTGCTATGTGGTAGTGGAAGTAAAGATTGGCAAATTTGCGTTTGCTGACATCGGGCAATTAGGGGGTTATGTGGTAGCTTGTAATCATATACTACGTAAAAAAGGACGAGATAATCCAACCATTGGCTTACTAATTTGCAAAGAGAAAGACCACATACAGGCTCAGTATGCTTTGGAGTCAAGCAACCAACCTTTGGGTATATCCGAATATGATTTGGAAAAGTTCTATCCCGAAAAAGTGGAAGGTACTATGCCTACCATTGAAGAGATAGAAGCTAAATTAAGAGATACTGATGATAGTGAAACCAACGATTTAACCCGCTAAATTCTCATTTATGGAAGAGTGGAAAGAATATGAATTAGGAGAACTAATAACACTAAATTCTGGTGGAACTCCAGATAAGAGTAATAAATCTTATTGGGGAGGTGACATTCCTTGGATAAGTGCAAAATTCATGTACGATGACTATTTGTATTCTTCTGAGCTGAAAATATCTCAAGAAGGCTTAGACAACGGAAGTAGATTAGCACCAAAGGGAAGCATCTTGTTGCTTACCCGTGGAAGCGGATTGTTTAATCGTATTCCAGTTTGCTATGTTATGAGAGATTTGGCCTATAATCAAGATGTAAAGTGCCTTGAATCGAAGAACAAAGAACTAATTTCTACGAAGTTCCTTTTCTATTGGTTGATGGGAAATAAGAATTCAATTGGCGCAATCTTAGAGACAACAGGCATCGGAGCTGGAAAGATTGATACAAATAGGCTAAAGAACATAAGAATATCATTACCGCCTAAAGAATATCAGCAAGCATTGATTGGCTTTGCCGAGTCCATAATGCATAAAATCGAGCTAAACCGTCGGATAAATGATAATTTAAATTAATCGCCTAATATATTCGCTATGCTTTGGATTCGAAAATATATTAATCAAACACCGAGTTTCAACTACTTTGAAACTCATATTTCAACCATCGAAAAAACAGTTGAAACGAATCCTGCATTATGTATAGAAACCTGTAAAAGTTTAGTTGAAAGTATATGCAAAACAATACTTGCCAATCAAAATATCGAACACGATAACTATGGGCAATTTCAAGCTTTGGTAAAGCAAACAATAAATTGTCTGATAGATGCAAATGAATGCTATAAAGATGATTTATGTGAACTCGCCAGGAGAATAGCGTCAGTCTCCCAAAAACTAGCAGAAATAAGAAATATTTCCGGATTTGCGTCTCACGGTCAAGACATTAACCATATCTCAATGAGTACAACAATGTCCTTACTGGCATACAAAATAACAGATGTGTTAGGTGGGTTTATTATACATTATTATATAAATCATGCAAGTAAAAGAGACTCACGCATACATTATGAAGACTGCCAAGAATTTAACGAACTGTTTGACGAAGAAAATCCTCTGGAATTAGGTGGAGTTATTTTATCTGCTTCCGAAGCATTATATAAACAAGACTATCAAGCATACAAAGAAATATATTTTTCATATTTAGATAACTTAGCAAAAGAACGAAAATATGTCATTTACAGAAGGTAGTTATGAAAAAGCATTGATAGCTCTCTTCGAGAACTTAGGCTATCAGCATCAATATGGTCCCAATATTGAACGGGACTATTATGTACCTTTTTATGAAGAACAATTAATTGAAAGTTTAACCACTATCAATTATGGAAAACCTCGCCCGGCAATTGACGAAGCCATATCTAAACTAAAAGATATCGAAATAGGTAGCCTGCCACAGAGAAATGAGCTTTTCATGGACTATCTTCAACATGGAATCGAGGTCTCTTTTTTCGACGGAAAAGAACAATGTAACGATATCATCTACCTGATAGATTACAATGACAAAAACATCAAGCGTAATGACTTTAAAGTTATTAATCAATGGACGTTCGTTGAAAATTCAGAAAAGCGTGCTGATATAATTCTATTTGTCAATGGTTTGCCACTCGTTGTGATTGAGTTAAAATCTCCATCAAGAGAAGAAACAAATGTATCTGAAGCCTATCTTCAGTTACGTAATTACATGAAAGAAATTCCCTCACTTTTCGTATATAATGCCTTTTGTGTAATGAGTGACATGGCTTGCTCAAAAGCGGGAACGATCACCAGCAATGAAGACCGTTATATGGAATGGAAAACCAAAGACGGGAAATATGAAAGTTCCCAGTTTATTGATTATGATACCTTTTTTGAAGGAATATTCATAAAAGAACGTTTCATTGACATTATCAAGAATTTCATTTGTTTTTCTAAAGAAGAATCAGGTGCTGCAAAGATTTTAGCCGCCTATCACCAATATTTTGCTGTGAAGAAAGCAGTAGAACGAACTAAAAAGGCAACACAAGGTGACGGAAAAATCGGAGTCTTCTGGCATACGCAAGGAAGCGGAAAATCACTATCAATGGTATTTTACGCTCATCTTCTTCAGGATGAATTAAGTCAACCAACTATAGTAGTTATTACCGACCGGAATGATTTGGACGATCAACTCTATACTCAATTCTCCAAATGCCAACAATTCTTGCGCCAAATACCCATACAAGCTAAAAGCCGGGAAGATTTAAAATCACTATTAGCCGGACGAGAAGCCAACGGAATAATATTCACTACAATGCAGAAGTTTGAAGAATCTGACGAACCTCTTTCTCTAAGACGAAATATTGTAGTCATGACCGATGAAGCACATCGAGGACAATATGGATTTGAAGAAAAAGTAAACGAAGAAACTGGAAAAATATCAATCGGTACTGCAAGAATTATACATAATTCATTACCCAATGCGTCCTTTATAGGTTTCACAGGAACACCCATTTCTACTAAAGATCGAGATACAACAGAAGTGTTCGGCGACTATATCGACATCTACGATATGACACAAGCAGTATCCGATGGTGCAACTTGTCCTGTGTACTATGAATCTCGTGTCATCAACCTGAATCTTGACAAAGATACATTGAAAGCAATAGATGACGAATATGAAATACTTGCGTCAGAAGGTGCTACTGAAGAACAGATAGAAAAGAGTAAAAAACAAATGTCGCACCTTGAAGAGATACTTGGCGCACCTGCTACCATAGATTCATTGTGCAAGGATATTATAAAACATTATGAAGAAAACAGGCAATTTGAATTGACAGGAAAAGCAATGATCGTTGCTTATTCCCGCCCTATCGCAATGAGTATCTATCATAGAATCTTAGAACTTCGCCCCGACTGGACTGATAAAGTGAAGGTGGTAATGACAGGCAGCAATAAAGATCCGGAAGAGTGGCATGACATTATTGGCAACAAACAATACAAGAAAGAACTTGCCAAGAAATTCAAAGACAACAATGACCCTATGAAAATAGCCATAGTCGTAGATATGTGGCTTACAGGCTTTGACGTACCATCTCTGGCGACAATGTATGTCTATAAGCCAATGAGTGGGCACAATCTCATGCAAGCAATAGCTCGTGTGAACCGCGTCTTTAATGATAAAGCTGGTGGTCTTGTTGTCGACTATATCGGGATAGCCAAAGCATTGAAACAAGCAATGCACGATTATACAGTACGAGATCAAAAAAGATTTGGCAATCCCGATATCAAAAAAACTGCTCTTATTAAGTTTCAAGAGAAATTGGAAGTTTGCCAAGATATCTTCCACGGTTTTGATTATAGCAAATTCCAATCCGGCACTGATAACGATCGTGCACAAATTATCAAAGGTGGAGTCAACTTCCTCATGGACAGTAATAAGAATGATAAAATGCAACTATTCCAAAAGGAATCATCCTTATTACATAGTTCAATCACATTATGCCGTAGCCTGCTTAATGAGCAACAACGCTATGAAGCAGCTTTTTTTGAGACAGTACGCATATTACTATCCAGAATGACAGGCAAAGGTAAAGTTTCCAAAAAAGAAATAAACGCCCGTATTGGCGAACTTATCAAACAAAGTGTAAAAAGTGAAGGTGTAATCAATTTATTCTCGGATGTAAAAGCCGAATTCTCCATTTTTGACGCAGCATTCTTGGAAGAAATATCCAAAATGAAAGAGAAAAATATAGCAATAGAGCTATTAAAGAAACTTTTGGCGGAAAGAGTTACCATATATCAAAAAACTAATTTAGTTCAAGCGGAAAAGTTTTCTGATTTATTAAACAGAGCATTATCTAACTATTTGAAAGGATTACTTACTAATGAAGAAGTCATTCAAGAGTTATTAAAGCTTGCTGCAGAAATCTCGGAATCAGAAAATCAAGGCAATGAATTAGGACTTACTGCAGAAGAAAAATCATTTTACGATGCTTTGACCAAACCGAGAGCAGTACAAGATATATATACGAACGAACAACTAGTTGCGATGACAAAGGAGTTAACAGACGCCCTACGCAAAAATCGTACAATCGACTGGCAGAAGAAAGAATCCGCCAGAGCAGGGATGCGTCGTATGATAAAAAGACTTCTGAAAAAATACAAATATCCACCAGAAGAAGCTGAAAATGCACTGGAAACAGTTATTCATCAATGTGAACAATGGAGTGACAATGATTCTGATGAATACTCTATCAATGAAAGTACACAAAAGTATAACTTTCAACAAAGCTACTACTCAATAGCTGCTGACGAAATACATGAAGGATATAACAAAAAATTATAATATGGGTAAGACAATAACAACATACTTAATTGACGGAGATCCCCAAGGGACTCAATACGTATTTATCAGTAATAAAATTTGCCAAATGTTTATAATTCCACGTTCCAGTCTTTCCATTCTGAATGAAAGAACAGATTTACAAACTCCAGCTTTTTATATTCTTTTGGGAGAAGATGAAAAAACAAAACCCAAAGCATACATTGGAGAAACTGAAAATTTCAAAGAACGAGTGAAAGATCATGATAGCAAAAAGGCTTAATATTCATATCTAAAGATGCAGCAATGACAAAAGCAGATGTACAATATCTTAAACATCGAACTATTACAAATACTTTTGTATTGAACTAGAATAAACAAATTCCTAAAGATCCTAACCTACCCGAATATCAAAAAGATGCCATGGATGAGTTTTTTGAAGATATAAAATTCCTTTCATCATTTATTGGTTGCAATATTTTTTAAAATAGTCCAACCAAAAAGAACAGCATTTATTCTATACAAAAGGAAGAGGGTGTAATGCCAAAGGATTTACAGTTCTTCAGGTTTTACAATTTTGAAAGATAGCATCATTGCCCAGACACAGTTCCATCATTACACTGGAAAGCTAAAAGAGAAAAACTAATTAAAGAATATACTACCACTAAAAATGGAAGTTTCATAATGAATTCAGATAAAACCTTTTCTAGCCCCAGCAGTGTAGCAGATTTCTGTATAGGCAGCAGTAATAATGGATGGATAGTATGGAAAGATAAACATGGAAATACATTAGATTCAGTTTACAGAAAGCAATTAGAATAAACAAGTCAATATCATTTACCCCCTTCTTATAAATAACCAACCTAATATGATTTGTCCAAAAATAAATTGGAAAATATATAGTCAACTACACCGTTTAAATTTATGGACTTATATGCAATGGATATTATACAAAATATTATATTTTCAATATATTTCATAATTCCATAGATAACACGTGTTTTTTCTGAATTATTATAATTATATTTGTAATCACAAATATAAAAAATAAATCATTATGAAAAACATCAATAGACAACAAATAGCGTTAGTGAAAAAAACAAGAAGCAAATGGTTTACTAATCCACAAAAACACCTCAACAGTATAAAACCAACATAATAATAATGCTTGCCTAAGTCAATAGTCTAATTAAACAATAGAAATAGATTACAGAATTGCTTACATGTTGTTAAGTTTCAATTACTCAACTTTTGCAAATAACAAAGAGTATTTAAAACAAAATTAATAACACATGCCTCAACATATAAAACATTTCTATTCATCAATAGTGACATAAGTTATGGATAGTGAATTAGTACTTCATCCGTCTAGAATATATTCACTTCTAGGGATATATATACAAAAATCCTTTTTTAGTAATGATAAAAGAGGGGATGAAGTGTTTCCTCTCATTGACACTTACTTCATTGAGTCTTTTTGCACTCATCATGGTATCACTATTACGGACTTCACTCATTTCATTCAACAGAAAAGTATATGGAATGTGAGGGATTCTTCACTTTTTATGGAAATTCTGGGATTCATTGGCACTCAATTATATGCAGCCTCAAAGATGGAAAATTCTAGTGGCTATACAGCTTCGAATTTCCGAGATCGTATTTGTAGTCCTGATATATTAAATATAGATTTGAACGAATGGCAGCAATGGGCGGTAAGTTATCAAGATAAGATTTGGAAAAAGTATTATGATTGGTGTTCTACAAATGGATTTGTCATAGCCAATAAGTGTACTCCAATACAAGGTCAAAGAAGGGATCGTTATGTGCAATATCCGAAAGTACATTCAAAGCTTGTACTCAACAGAGAAGATCTGAAAAAAATTGCTACATTTTTTGTTGAGAAGAAACTGTATCCCAATGAAGATATCTCAGAACAAGATTTCTGGAATATTGTTGGACGTTACCACTTTAACAGTTATTACTCTAATAGATCACAAAGAATTCTTGAAGAAAATAGAGAACTAGCAAATAAACAGATATATCAATATTATTTATTTTGGGATGGAGAATACACAGATAATTTTCACACCAAAAAGATCACAAAGGCAAAAAATCAGTTATATCTTCTTGAATTAGCCAATACTTGGTCTATTGATATTATAGAAAATGAATCTGGAAAACTTATTAAAAATATACCCTTTCGTTCTTTAAAAAATAAACATGAATTTCGTGAATATTATACATATAAACGTGACAATGTTATTCTCTTCAAGAAAAGCAATGACTACGACGGGTATTGGGAAGAAAGCCGCTATATAGATAATTATGAGGATGAAGGCATTGCACTCTTTTCATCAAACTCACGGAATTACATATATTACGAAAAAGATGTGATAAAAAAAACATCAGGATTTGTATTAGTCAAGATTTCCCATAGTTCTACTTATTACGAAGAATTTTACGCAAATGAACGTCCATATACATTACGTGGTGGACTTAAAGTTGCGCAGAACACATATTTGTTGGGCGCACCTCCCCTACTTGAATTCAAAAAAACTGCAACTTTTTGGATTGATGACAAAGAAGAAGTGTCTTATGAAGGAGCTGTCTATAGTTTTGACTTAAACGAGGGATGCCATCAAATCAAGATTAAAGGCTATAAAAGTATAAATATCTGTATAACAAAAGTATTTCCTGTCATTCATATGTGGGGAGAGCATTCTAAATGGAGGATAGCTCAAGGAAAATCTGCATTTTGGACTCCTCAAAGCACCGAAGGAAATGTTACCGGAATAGATTTTTCGTCCTATTCACTAATATCTAATGCTCCAAAAGAAATTAATCCTCTAACACTATGGTGCAGAAAAGAACTTTTCGCTCCTATTGCAACTTATAAAGAAAGAAATATAACACTAAAAAATACAAAATAATTAACATTATAAAATATGACCGACATTGATTATACTCAATTTAAAATTGTTGGTGTTGTTGAAGCTCAACCTAATACCAAGCACGCTATTATAAATGCAGTAGGATATTTAGGTAGCGATTGGAAATTTACACCGTTATCACCAACAGAAGCTAAACAAGTTTTTCCTTCCCGAGGACGAGTATTTGCTCCAGGATTTCAAGACAGATACAAGGAACTTATAGGTAAATGTATATTTGCAGGTATGATGCCATCCAACAATGATGGTGCGGACAAATTTATTTGGGACAGAGAAAATGGTATGCCAGACGAATATGGCACTGTTATCATCAATGGGTTAGCTAACGAAATAGATGAAAATCCTGATAAGACCTACAAGAATCTAAAAACTAATGGGCGCCTAGATAATACATCGCCAACATATCTATGCATACTCAGCAAATTATATCTTATTGATCCAGATAATATCAAAAAGTATTATATTACAGAAATGGATCTTCATTTTGTAAAGAATGCCAACCATGAATCATTTGTCACATACGATCATACACATTACGTACTCATTGGAAACCATTTAGATGGTCCCACAAGAGCTATTGATATTATGCCAGACTCAATACTACGAGATTGGCTTATAAAAGAATTTTTAGTTAAAGAATGGAGTCAGGCTCTTAACTCAAAATCACTGGATGAAATAGAAAATGGATTAATTGGATTAATTAGCAAATCAATCTTACACAAGCCTGTGTTAAAAAGTAGAATCAACAGACTTTCTAGCATGCTCGAATTATTTGTCTTTTCTTATGAAGAGATGACTAACTTCCTTACCCTTCCGACTCTAAAACGCACTATTGACAAATCCATTGAAATCAATAGTGAGAAATTCATTGAAAAGACAAAAAGCAAGTATGCCAAAGAGCTTGAAAATTTAAAAGAAACGAATCGACTTCTCATAGAGAAAGAGCATACAAATGCTGCTGATGTAATTTCCAAGATTCATAGAAAAATCGAGGAAGCAAATGCAGAGTTTAATGCAAATAATGAAGAATTAAATAAAAAGACAAAACTTGCAGAGGAAATTATTGCATTACAACTTACTAAAATTGAGGAATATAAAACAGCTATCGAGGAATTAGAGAATACGCTGCATAGCATAGAAGATAATAAAGAACACATTATTAATGATTTTGCAGTTATTAAAGATGTAATGCAAATAATCGTTTCGCAAAAGACAAAGCAAGCTATATTACCACACCCTACTTTTCAAAAGACCAATAATAATGCACCAACTGATTTTGGAGAAACAATAGAATCTCTGAACGATGAATCTGAAGAGATTAAATTACCCCAAACTTTTAAAACAAGACTAGAATTCTATCTCACTAAAAATAATCGTAAAACTGAGATAGCTAAAAAAATTGGGCAGTATATGGTTCATTATAAGGCAATATTAGTTCCTGATAACCGTATAATCCACTCAATTATAAAAGCTACAGGTCGCTGCAAATATTCCATTCAATATGTTACTCCCGAGTGGCGTTCATTCTCTAATGTGTGGAACAATGGTCTTAATACCATGATCCACAGTTGTATAAGCAATCCTGATATCATACACTATTACATATTAGAAAATATCAACATGTCATATTTACCTTGTTATCTGCAACCTATAGTAGATATATCAATGGGATTACGTATTAATTTTCCTAATACGGAAATTATATTTCCAGATAATTTACGCTTGCTATTAACATCAACCGCAGAAGAAGGATTACCTTTAGCCCAACAAAGCATTCGTTATTTTGGCTGTTTACAAAATGATGACTACACTATTGATGAAAAAAAGGAAAATCTATATTCTAATGAAAAATCAGACAAAACTGGTTATCTTAAAGCTGACATGCTAAAGAATATGAGATCCATATCTCCTATTCCTTCCAATGAATATCTATCATACATTCAAAGCGATTATGAATAATATAAAAGAATGTCAGGAAGCCTTATTTACTTGGATGAGTCTTCAAAATCAAGTCAATTATAATACTATCAAAAAATATTGCGAATATCTTAATTTACAATATAATCTTTTGATTGAGGAGCACCCTGCATGGAAAATATTTCTGCCGCTATTTTTTGCAGGAAATATTGATTTTTGTGGTGATAATTGTTTTAAAGTAACAGAACCTATTGCTGTTACAAAAAGGGATTTTTGTATTTATACAAATACATTCAATCAATCTCTAGATGTATCTACAGCATTTCCTTTTATATTTCGCAGCAAAGAGGTACCACATATTGATTTCAAGAAAATCTATAGATTTAATGCTGTTTCAATTCTTAAACACTTTCCTACAGTAAAGGATATTGTTAGTAAATTTGAGCCTCTGCCTCTCAATGATTTCTCTTCCCTCAAGTTTGACAACAGAGAAATTAAATTCGGAGTAGCGCAAAAAGAAGATTGGAATCTCAAGTATTATTTCGTTTATCCTGAAACGAGGCGAGTTGTAGCTGTTCCCTATTGGAATGTAAATCCTGACGGAATCAATGTAGCGTATTGCTATAGTCGTTCTATTGACGGAAGAGGAAATGGAAAGTACAGCCTAAAAGACAAGAGAATGTACATCACAAGTTATCGTTTTCCCATATTGCTCTATAGAATATTATTGTTAGAATCATTACTAGAAGGCAATACTCCCTTCTTTGAACAAGGATTATATATTTTTCCAAATATAAACCTTAATATCGCGAATCAAATTAATAGAATTCTAAATAACTCAATCCAATATGAATAATCCAATCCAAATATATAATGAATTAAGAGATACATATTTAAAGTACATCAGCAGTGGCATCCCTTTCTTTAATGAACAATACGATGCAGAACGAAAAGAACTACTGAAAGAAAATGGCACAATATGCCAACCTCCTATCATTGAAATAGTTCCCAAATACAAAGAGCAAGCATCACTTGAACAGTTCTGCAAAAACGAAAATGTATCGAACGAACTAGCTAAATTTGTCCAATCCGGTTTGTTTTATAATAACAATTCTGAGAAACGTATATTATATAAGCATCAATATAATGCCTTAAAAGAATCTTATCTCAATAGAAAGCACATTGTAGTTACCACTGGTACAGGTTCAGGTAAAACTGAATGTTTTTTGTTACCAATCATTGCAGATCTTATTTCTGAATCCAGTTCTTGGTCTACAAACCGTCCAAGAGCTATGAGAACAATGATTCTGTATCCATTGAACGCACTTGCAGAAGATCAAATGATAAGACTCCGAAAATCATTGAATAGCCGAAGAGAAAATCATTCAGGAGCATTGGACTGGTTAGATAAATATCGCAACGGGCATCGTTTTTATTTTGGACGTTATACAGGTAGCACACCTGTTAGTGGCAGTGCTGACAGTGCTAAAGATAAAATAAGAATAGAAAAAAATCAACTTGTCGAGGAATGGAAGGCAGCTAAACAAGCTGCTTCCCAAAATGAAGAAAATAGAGAACTTCTGTATCATGTGCCTTGTATGGAAAAGGATAGCGCAGAAATGTGGGACAGACTTTCTATGCAGAAAAACGCCCCAGATATATTAATAACAAACTACAGTATGCTTAATATCATGCTTATGCGCAACATTGAAGCAGCGATATTTGAAGATACCAAACGTTGGTTGGCTGAAGATAAATCTCACGTATTTCATCTTGTTATAGACGAGCTACATACTTATCGAGGTACAGCAGGCACAGAAGTTGCATATCTTATAAGAGTGCTATTAGACCGCCTTGGACTAACACCAGATTCACCACAAGTGCAGTTCTTGGCTTCAAGTGCGTCAATGGGAGAAAATAAACAAACATCTGACTTCCTTTGTGAATTCTTCGGCGTAGCAAAAGATTTTTTCAAGGACAAATTTTCTATTTTTACTAATGACAAAAATACACTTACATCAAAACCTGAAACATGCCTACCTGTTGAAGCCTTTGTGAACTATGCCAATACCTCAATAACAGAAAAGGAACGTGAAGCAAGCTTATTTTCACAGTTAACATGCAACTCATATTTACAAATATCAGAACGCTACCATTTAGTCGAATGGCTGAAGTTTGCAATGACCGACAAATCTGGCAACATCGTTGCCATGAATGCTATTGATATAGCTACACGCATGGGTATCATTGATAAAAATGCAGAACCATTCATAACCTCATTTCTCAAAATTATCTGCCAAAGCAAAACACAAAAAGGATATCTACTCCCATTAAGAGTTCACTTCTTTTTCCGTGCAATTAATGGCTTATGGGCATGTTCCAATCCATATTGCGAATGTTTAAACGAAAAACACAAGTTCAACAACCGTTTGCTGGGTAAATTCTACAAAAGTCCACGTTCCATATGTTCATGCGGTCATAACATTCTTGAACTGATTATATGCGAGAACTGTGGAGAAGCCTACCTTGGAGGATATATAATTAATCGTGGTGGACGAACATATTTATCTGTAGATAAACCAATCGGTTCACAATTCTGTCAATATGCGATCTTATGGCAATCAGAAGGCGATTATAAAGGTTGGACAAAAGTCCAGTATAATAGCGAAACCGGAGAATTCAAAAAACATCCTCACGGAGAATATCTATTACACGAACAAAAGACTGATAAAGATACTCGTTTCCCTTCAGAATGCCCACAATGTGAAATAGAGTATCGCATTGAAAACGCAAATAGTTTTACCCCTCTCAAAAGACATAGCACAGGACTTCAAAAAGTCAATCAAGTCCTTGCAGACTCTTTAGTTAGAACTATGAAAAATGCTCATGAAAACAACACTAAAGTTGTACTTTTTTCCGACAGTCGCCAGGCAGCTGCTAAACTTTCAGCTGGCATTGAGTTAGACCATTACAGAGATGTCGTAAGATGGCTGATGCTTCAAGCATTAAAAGGAGATAATGATAGCATAAACTTTTTGCGTCACTATCAGCCTTTAGAGGTAAACATTAGTTCCCGTGACGAAAATGAGAAGTTGACAGAGTTACGTAATCAAGGACTATATGTGAGACTCATCGAACTAATACAGAATAAAATGTGGGGACTCACATCTGAGGAACAAAATGAATTAAACAATCTATTCCGTAACATAGAGAATGTGAGTCTTGAAAACATAACATCTGATGTGTTTAAAGGATTACTTCAAATTGGATCCAATCCAGCAGGACCTAAACCTTCCATAGCACGTGATCCACTTGTGGGAGATTGGTCATCAATCTTTGATTTTGAACAATATGTTGTAAATACAGATATAGGAGATGCTGCAAATGAATACTATAACAAAATTCGTTTAGCCAACAAACATGAACAAATCATGAGTATTTTTGCTCATAAAAAGAAATCATTTGAATCAATGAAACTTGGATACATATCATGTAGTACCCCTCAAAATATAGATCCTGTAATGCTTCAATTTATAAATTCCACAATACGTATTTTGGGAGAAAAAAGACGTATTAAAGGTTTTGATTCTAAATATCCCATTCCAAATGCATTTCCAAGGGCTGTCAGAAAAATGGTTAAGGCCGTTTGGGGTATAACCAATATAACCCAACAAACAGAAAAGCTAAATGAGATAAAACAACTCATGAGAAAACTCGGTATTATTGATAGAGAGATTGTTGCTCTCACTGGTGAAAAAATAGCTTTTTGCAAAGCAACACCAGGCATGAAATATTGGATTTGTCCTCGTTGTAAGACAATACATCTTCAGCCTTCTAATGGTATATGTACTAATTGTCAAGGCAAACTAGGAAAAAGTAAGGATATTGCTGAAAACGATTTACATGATCCTGAGGATTATTATCTTTCATTGGTCAACTCTACTGAAGAGATCTATCGTCTCCATTGTGAAGAAATGTCAGGACAAACATCTCGTCAAGAATCAAGGAAACGACAACGTTTATTTCAAGATATATTTTTAACTAACGAAATTCCTTCTGTAAACGGTATAGATATGCTTAGTGTTACTACGACAATGGAAGCGGGTGTTGATATTGGCTCTCTATCCGCAGTTATGATGGGAAATGTGCCTCCACAACGATTTAATTACCAACAACGTGTAGGTCGTGCTGGTCGCCGTGGTAATCCTTTATCTGTAGCATTGACAATTGCAAAAGGAACAAGTCATGACATTACTCATTACTTTGAACCAGACAGAATGGTTTCTGCTACCCCTAAAGACCCTTATCTAGAAGTTCGTATCAAGGAAATCGCAGAGCGAATTATCTACAAAGAAATACTCTATAATGCACTAAAATCGATAGATTCGCACCTTGAAACTGTTGGTTTCAAGGCAGGACACAATTCATAAGTACGGGGGTAATAAAATGAACAACTTATCCATTTATGGCTAATACTATTCATTTTCGAACAGCGTTTTTATTTTGTATTTGTTTTTTTAGGTGACAGCATTATTGCTATCACACTGCTGTCACCTTGTGCTGTCACATCATTAAGTACTTATAATCTGTAAGTTAGATTACAACCTGTGACAGATGACAGATATATTTTGTTTTTCATTTCATAGAGAGCGAATCCTGAGTTCAAGTTATAAATGCGACACCTCCTTATTTCACTAGGAACAATTATTCCGCCATTATATCATAATATTAAATATTCGGTAGGAAAAATGTGATTTTATACTAAAAGTTCGGTAGAAAAAGTGTAGTCTTTATTGGACTACCAATTAAATAATACGACAAATGGCACAAAGTTCACAGCTTGCATCACAGCGCGCATCGGCCGAGTTACCTTAATATTTTAGGAACATCCCCATAAAATATACCAATTATTGCATCATCATATCATATTCCGCAATTTTCTCCTTACACAAGCGTTCAGTAACATCTCGCAGAATATCTACACGGGAAATAAGATATTCCAGTTGTTCTTGTGAGATACTGAAATCTTTGTTATAGCGAGCTTCAATGTAAGAACGACATAATAAATCAAAACATTCTTTCTCTGTATCCGTATTTTGAGGAAAGACAGTAGTTAATTCCATAGAAAAACGCTTTACCATCCCACCAAATTCTTTGATTTTATGACTCTTCGGACGATAGTTCGTAAAGACCATCAGAATACAATTATAAAGTTTCTCACATGTCTGATGAAGCAAAAACGCAGAAATTTTATTTTGTTTTTCAGGCAAATAAAATTTATTCACTCCTTCCAAAAGCCCACAAGCGTATGGATATAATTCATCAAATTCTTTTTGTGCAATATCCCGAATCTCTTTAAAACTCAACTTCCGTGGTTTAGCCAATTCGTGTTTGCCACTATTATAAAGCAT
>OJMG01000682.1_pt1 | contig 33291 bp, 24 predicted proteins | sample 1597141 | NCBI WGS metagenome assembly OJMG01 (sample SAMEA2452119, study PRJEB22498) | human gut metagenome | biome: human feces; feature: human gut; material: feces | place: Australia | collected 2012 | reverse complement strand
CATACACATCCATCCTCCGGGCCTCCTTCTTTTTCCAGTAAGTGCTCCATACGTGACATCAACTGATTATTTTGTGACCACTCGACAAGTGGCAGAGTGCAAAGATTTTCCCGCCAGTTTTGTATCTCTTCCCATTCCGGAATAAACTCAGCAAGTGCTAATAAATCATTCTTTTTCTCCATCTCACAATAATGCAAAAAAACCTTCTTACGCACATCACCGAAACCATCTCTTTTATCTACAACAAACAGCCTGTCGGCACACACCATAAACTCCATCAAAGACTCCGACAAAGCCCCCATCTCGACAACCAGCGAATCATATTCACCTATTGTCAAGAGCCTCTCAAATAACTTTTTCAAGTCTTCGATTCCACAGTCTAACAAATCCTTATAATGGGCAAACGGAGTCAGCATATCAGCACTGCCAAACGGATAAACATACTGCGGTAACTGCGCTGAAAACAACTTCTCCGATGGACACAAAAGAAGCTCGCCAATATCTCTTTTTTGCCAATGCGGATCTTTCGAAAATTCACCGTCAAAATATACCGGAAATCCGCTTAAGCTGACAAACAGACACCGCCCTTTTGTCCCCAGATACTGTGCCGTCATCACCGCAGGCTCCGTAACAATCATTCCCTCCGGCGAAAAAAACATAATCACACCTTTTTGTATTTTTTTCTGTTCTTCCAAAGGCTTATAACCAAGAATTTTCAATAAATCCTCGTAAATGCCATCGGCACGCTGATACTGTAAAATCTTCTTCTGCTGCCTGTCATCTGCCTTTCCTAACAGAATCACCTCTTTTTTTGCCTCTGCATAAAGTCCCTCATCATCGGTCAAAACAACAATCCGCTGGTTCTCTGTCTCCGTCCGCCACATCACTCGTTCTCTCTCTGTCATTAACTCCAATCGTATCTGTTTATTCTTTTTCCTTGTCAAAAAGCGGAGCAGCCGCCTTCCATAATCTGCCTGCAAAAAATACAAAAGTATTATCGTTTCTTTCATCCGAATCCTCCTTTTTCCGTTGCCTTCCATTTGCATGAAAGGGCACTTTCCCTAAAATATCTCCCATAAGGCAGCGATGGATATGGCAATACAAAAAGGAATGACACCATCTTCACCATCTCGTCTCATGTCATAATAGGGATTTTTATTTCGTGTTTTTTTATCACTTTTTATAAATTGAAATAAATAGCGAAACCGGCGAAACATATTCTTCCGCCAAATCATCTTAAACAGCGCCATAATGGCACCAACAAAAATAGAATAAACAAGGATACGGAGTGCAGCCCTAAAACCAAGGAATGCTCCTATAACAGAAATTAATTTACTATCGGATGCCCCGAATACGTGGCAAACGTAAAATATAAAACTGACAGAAAACGGAATGATTATCCCTGCAAGCCAGAAAGAAATCCCGCCTGCCGATATCCTGTCCAGATGGCCGATAAGGCTTATCACAAGAGCGGCAAAACAAAGTGCATTCGGCACACGGTACTGCCATAAATCGAAGAGGGATGCCGGTACGAGAACAAGAAAAATCAACTCGTAAACTAAGGTCATCACTCACCTCCTATCTGTGATGTGCTACAAATTTAACACGCCACATACCTCCTTGTCAACAACTTTCGAAAGCGTTTTACGACACAAGATAATATGCATAACCTTTCCATTTTTTGACTATACTGTTACTAAATATTTGTGATTTTTCATCGTAAAGGAGAGTGTGAAATGAAGAATAAAAAAAATCCTGCATGCCAGACAAAAGCCGAGCTTATGCAGGAAATTGAGGCCTTACAACAGGCGCTTGAAACCGCCCATTCCAATTTTGAAAATGTATGTGACCCGGATTTAATTGACAGCTATATCTATGAAATCAATGCGCTGTCTTTCCGTTATAAATATTTACTGCGCCAAGTGCAGAGTATTCAGACAAACGCCGAATTTACGCCTCAAATCCACGATTTGCATCAGCCCCGCTATCAATCGTCTCATTGAGCGTTCCACGCCCGTATGTGAGGCCTGCATAAATTGTCTGCACGTTTTTCATAACGGCTTCGGAGTCATCCTGTTTTGCAACTTCTTTAAAAGAAGGAAGAAGTGCTTCAAAAATATCCGTTGCATGATTTAACTGCTCCGGGTCTCTGTTTGCGATGCCCTGACAAAGTTCCCGGTACGCAAACACATATAACTGGCGAAGATAATGGGAAATCTCATACTGCAAATCTAAACTTGCCATCAACTCCGTAATCATACTGCGCGCACGTTCAATTTCATGGCGCGCCGCTTCAATTTCTCCCTGTTTTAAATATTTTTTTCCCTCTTCTATACTGGCAAGTGTTGCCTCATAAATAATCACAACAAGTTCACTTCGGTTTGCCTGTGTCACACGCGCTGCATATTCCTGTAACCGTTCTTTTTCCATGCCATCTTCCTCCTATTCGCGGGATTTTTTTATCCCTGAAGAATCTGTAAAATCGTCTGTGGCTGGTTGTTCGCCTGTGCTAACATCGAAGTACCTGCCTGTACCAACACGCTGTACTGTGTATATTTTGTCATTTCTTCCGACATATCCACATCTTCAATACGAGAGCATGCCTCCGTCAAGTTCTGTGAAGTCTCATCAAGACTTGATATTGCAGAATCCAAGCGATTCTGGTAGGCACCAAGTTTAGCACGAATGGAAGAAACCTGCTGAATCGCATCATCAAAAGCTGAAATTGAGGAAGAAGCTCCTGCCACGGTACATACGTTACAGTTTTCAATATCCAGCGTTTTTGTATTCACACAAGGAATCGAAATGTTAATGCTCTGTCCCTCATTAGCTCCAATTTGGATTGCAACATAACCGGCATCCAACATGGTAACGGTAGCGTCTGAACCGGCTTTCGCATTTGAAATATCAAATAACATGCGGAATCCGTCGCGGTCCGACACTTCCATCTGTCCACCATTGATAAATACTGTTGCCGTATTTGAAAATCCGGAAGTAGTATCAAGTGTTACTTTTGCATCGGTACCCTCTGTAGTCTGCACACCGTTAATACCAAGTTTCTGTGCCAGATTTGCATTATCCGTTGTGATATTTAACTTCTGGGATGCACCGTAAATAACTGAGGTAAAGGAAAGATTTGTCGCCGCAGCCAGTTCACACTCCACACCAGCGGCATTTACCGGAACCACATCGACATTCATCATTTCACAGTAATCACGAATGTTTGCATAAACATCTTCAAAAGTCTGACCTTCCTTAATATCAATCACTTCACCATTAATCTGAATCTGTCCTGCAGTCGCCTTATCAACTACATCTGTTGGTGCAAATCCAAGTGCACCTGTTTTTGCAGTTGCCTGTGTTGCCTCTGATACAATCTTAAATTTATAACCGGTTAATGCCACATCATCACTGGCATCAATCAATTTCACACCAACATTGTTGGATGAGGACTGACGGCAGCAGGAACCATCTAACACACTCATCGTATTATACTCAGTATCTTTTGACAAACGGTCGATTTCCGCCATCAAAGAATCAATCTCATTTTGCAGTGCCTGTTTATCTTCAATCGTTGTCACACTACCGTTTGCCGCCTGTACCGAAAGTTCACGGCAGCGCTGTAACATATTTTCAATCTCAGAGAGAACACCTTCTGTCGTCTGAATAAAAGAAACACCATCTGAACCGTTTTTGGACGCTCTCTGAAGTCCTCGAATCTGTGCGTGCATTTTCTGGGAAATTGCCATTCCTGCCGCATCATCTGCCGCTTTTGTAATCCGGTAGCCGGAAGATAATTTGTTTGTACTTGCTGTCAACTGTGACTGTACACTGTTCAAGTTAAAATTTGCGCGAAGCGCCGAAATATTTGTATTAATTTTCATTGTCATCGTCCTTTCTGTTCATGGTTACCACAAATAATCTGGCAATCCGGTACAAATCCTGATTTTTTGTACCTTCTTCTTTATTTCCTACGGAAAGAGACGTCCTTTGCCCCGTAATCAGGGTATTACCATCCATTGTAAAACCAATCTCTTCCAATTCCTTTTCAAATGCATCCATGCGCTCTTGGCAGGAGGAAACACTCGTTTCGTCCTCTACGGTAACAAAGCCGTTTACCTTTTTCTCTTTTACCTTAAAACTAGCCTGCAACCTGCCAAATTCCTTAGAATTCATAGCAATCTCAATACTGCCCTTTTCTTTTTCCACGCCTTCCCTAATTGTAATATTACAAGTCGTAATTCCAAATTCCGTCAATATCGGCACTTCATAAACCTGACAGCGGCGCATTGCGCCATGGAATGTAAACAAGCGGGACATCTGATTCTGCCATGTAATTTCATCATATGTTATATCGTCTGATTCCCGTCTTTCCACTAGTTCTTTTTGCATGTTTTCTTCAATTTCTGTAAATACATCATCCAAAGAGTCCGGCTCTTCCATCGCATCAAGAACCGCATCGGTATCCTCTTCTTTCCACAAATCACGCCATTTACCGGCACTCATCTGCCGAAACTCCTGCACCAGTGAGAGATTGGAAAGTGTCGCCGGTAAATCCAGCGCTTCTAAGAAATTTATCACCTCTGACTCACTCTTTGCAGCCGCCTCACGCACAGAGCGTACTTCATTCTCATAAAAGGTATCTTCCTCTGCAATTGCTGCCTCTTCACACCGCTCCAATAATACCTCTGCTGAAATTTCCTCATTTCCACCCATTGCCTCTTTTAATACCTGTGGTGACAATTTTTCCGTTAAATCTGCCGCAATATTTTGTCCATATGCCGCATAAATCTGCTCGGAAATGGAATTTTTCGAAGCAATTACTTCTTTTTCCATGCCAAACGAATCATCCACCGAGACATCCATTCCGGCTTTTTTTCGTGTGCGGACTGCCGACAGAAGGGAAGAAAGCGATAATTCTTTTCCCTCATTTAATACCTGAGCGGCTGCCGCTCCGTCACTTTTTTCAATCTGGTGAAGAAGGCGGTAAACGCCAATCATCGTTTCACGCTCATCCTCCGTAAGACCATCCGTGTGGTCCATCTTCCACAAATACTTCCGGAAAGAAATATCTTCTATATCATTTTGGGCTAAAATCTCATTCACATCATTCTGCAATTCGTCTAATGTCTTTTCTAACGGATTCTCGCCCTTGCGTATGAGCTCACAGATAACTTCCGGTTTCATACTTTTCATCAGCGTCGTAACACGCTCGTCATACTCTTTAACAGAAACCAGATTTTCCTCGGTTAAAGGCATCTGATTATAAGCAAGAGCGCGAACCGCCCGCTCATTTCTCGCTGTTGTCTCGAAACCTGCTTCCTCAAGCAGCGTATCGATATTGGAAAATGCTTTTGTGAGCGAATCCCCTAAATCTCTGCGGACTTCTGTTCCCACCGACTCATAACGATTTTCTACCATATCAAACGAAGCGGTGAACGCCTCTGCCTTAGAAGACAGGGAAGAAAGTGTATCCTCTACTCCCTGAGTAAATGCATATCCCATAAACTCAACCGGTGCAGACAACACTTGTTTTACCGCCTGAGAAGTTTCTTTCAGCGTATTGATATTTTCTTCTGTCACCGGCAAATCCGCATTAAAAAGTTCCGACTGATAAGCCTCTTTTTCCGCTGCTCTAAGTTTCTCAACCACATCTTCCAATTTCGTGACATCAATTGAAATTCCTTTTTCTGACATCGTGCGGATGGCATCCACCGTCATCGTAAGCTGGGTTTCCGCCAGTCTTCTCTTAAAACGAACAGCCTCTGCCACCGATAATTTCACTAAATTCGCTTTTTCCGGCTGCACACCTTCCGCCATCTGGTCGGCAATTCGTGCCGCCAAAACCGAATCTTTAGTTTCTTTTAATTCTTTTACCTGCGAAGAAAGTGCCACATTTTCTGCCGTTACCGGTAAATCTTCTTCATACAGCCACTTCGCTGCTGCCATGTTTTCGTCATCTGCTTCCATCCCGCTCTCTTCTAAGCGGCTGCGAACCTGATTCTCCACAAGTGAAAAATCATTTTCCTCGGACGATGGATTCTCTTCACCTTCCACGGCCCCATGAACACCGGCATTAACACTTTCCGGTGTAAGAATTGTATTTTCATTGTCAATAAAAAACTTCATCGCAGCGTCCGAAAAAGAGCGGATTTCCGATGCCATATCTACGGCATGCGAAAGCTTCGCCACATTTTCTTCCGTCACCGGCAGGTCACTGTCCAATAACCGGTCAATCACAGCGTCCGGGACGTTACCGTCCACGGCTAACTGAGCGGCATTTTTACTTACCGCCTCATCTTTTTCCCGCTGTTTTGACACTTCACGCTCGACAGCCTCCTGCTTCTCATGACGTTCTTTCTTAATTCTTGTGACCGCCCGCTCAAGCTGAGATGAAGTATATTCTTCTAACGGTGTCCCATCTTCCGAAACCGCTTTTGCATCTTTCCCGGTCATACAGTGGCTGATAAAATCCGCCGGTGACATCTGCGCATCGTCTAAAGGCACCATATTTTGTTTCTGTAATTGTTTTGCTTCTGCTTCCGTATACACAATGTGGTGTTTCCCCGCCTCTTGTACGGAACAATCCATTGTCGCTCCCACCTGAATCTGGGAGATGCCGCCATCCTTGGCGTCTTGTACAGACACGTTTTTTTTCTCCATTCTTTCCGTGTCATCAAAGGTAAGAGAAATCCGATTGGTCGAAATATCCATAGATTTCACGCTCACTTTCTAAATCCTTATACTTATATCTCGGACAATCCGGCGGAAATCTTTAGTATCTCTTCCTAATTTGCCTGATACTCTTCTAACAGACTTTTATCCAGTTTAATTCGGTTATCCATCGTTTTCATGACATCGGCAATTTCAATCGTCTGTTTCACGGATGGATCCGACAAATCGTACAAATTATTATTACGGAAATCAAGGACAGTCGGCTCGAAAATATTATCTTCATTTTCAGTGATAACCAATCCCTTTTCTCCATTTGACAATTCAACACATACACCCGGATACAAAATAGAAATACCATGAATCAAAGCATTTACTATTTTCTTATTATAACGCTCCTCATCCGCAAGAAGTTCACGCACCGCTTTCACTTCCGAAGTCGGCTCCTCAAAAGACTTCATTGCTGTCATACGGTCATACGCATCTGCCACATAGAGGATATTTGCATTCACGCTCTCTTTTAACCCTGCCGGAATTTCTGCATCGCTCTCTCTTGTATAAAGCTCCTGCATCTGGGTAATGAGGCGCAGAACTTCCTCATCCAAATCACCATATCGGTCTAATGTCTCCTGTGTATTTTTCTTAACAACTTCTTTCGTGCCATCATCTAAATCTTCCGCATCCGGTAACTGCTGTAATTTCAGTGCACCGATATCATGCAGAATAGCAGACTTCACAAGGAGATTAATCCGTCCAACCGGGAAGCCCATCTGACCGGCAATAATGGCGGACAAAATAGCAACATTCAAAACATGTTTATAAATATAATCTTCACTGCTTCGCAGACTCTGCACAAAATTAATCTTATGGTTTAAGTCTCCATAATTCTTTATGATAAGACTGCACAGCCAGTCAAGCCCTTTGTCTTTTTTCCCGGAATCAATCAAATCCAAATCTTCACGGATACTAAAAACTGCCATCGTCTGGAAACGCTCAAAGTTAATATCATCTTCCGACATCGGCGGAACCGGTTCTGCCGGTTCAAGTATGTACAGACCTAAAAGCCTAAAATTTTTAATTCCGTAAATCGCCTGCATCGTAAGTTTTGTATCACGGTCATACAACAAAACTCCATTTTTATTGTAGATTGGTTTTCCTAAGCGCATTCCGGGCTTGAGTTCATCTACTTTCACAAATAACATGCTGCTACCTCCTCGACTTAATTTTTTCACATTTTTTTCGTATACTTATCATCATAAATCGTTATTTCTATCATAGCAGTTATTGCCATTTGACGCAATGATTATTTGAGAAAGGAGCGTGAAATTATGCGAAAAAGAGGACTGATTTCAGTTTTGATTTTATCTCTTTTGCTTAGCAGCATCATACCGCATAAAATTCAGGCTGTGACCGAACAAGCTAAGACCGCTAAAACTTCTGATAACTATGTCGAGGGCGAAGCCATTGTAACACTTAACGCTTCTTCCGAAACCGGACTTGCCAAAGAGGGAACCACATCATTTGATTCCGATATTGAAGTGGAAAACAGCTGGGATTTTGGTCCTGCCAAAAAGAAAAAGGGGAAAAATCTCTATCTTTCAGAGGTTCACTCTGATACTTATTCAACGAAAGAACTTATTGAAAAACTGAAAAAACAGGATAATGTAGTTGCTGCCGAGCCAAATTACTACCGCTATAAATTAGCCACGACAAACGATACTTATGCCGATGAACAGTGGTATTTAGACGGCACCGGAGCCTATCAGACTACTTCCTCCGGTATTCAGTACAAAAACCGGATTCAAACAAGTAACGACAGCGATACCATTGTTGCAGTCGTTGATACCGGTATTGACTACACCCACGAAGATTTAGCCGCTCACATGTGGAAAAATCCTTACGACCAGTTGGAGCTTCCCGGCACATATGGCTACGATTTCGGAGATTATGATAGTAACCCCATGGATGAAGACGAGGACGGACACGGTACTCACTGCGCCGGTGTCATCAGTGCCGTATCGGACAATAACAAAGGAATCTGCGGCATCAGCAATGCAAAACTAATGGCGTTGAAAGTTTTTAATTCTGCCGGCACATCATACGATTCCGCTATCATCGCGGCTTTTAATTACATCTATAAAGCGCAGACTCTCGGCGCAAATATTGCCGCCATCAACTGTTCCTGGGGTGGCGGTGGAGGTAGTTCAACCTCTATGAAAACGCTGATTAACCAGATTGGGCAAAATGGCAGTCTGTTTCTTTTTGCTGCCGGAAACGAGGGCGAAGACCACGATAATGCCATCTCCGACGGATGCCCCTATGACTTGGACAGCCCTTATGTGGTAACCGTTGGTGCCTCCACCCAGACCGATAAAAAAGCATCTTTTTCCGATTACGGAAATAAGACGGTCCACCTTTTTGCACCGGGTCGGAATATTTTTTCCACAATAAATTCCGGCATTTTTTACCCTTCCGTTTACACAGACAGTATGCGAAGTTCACGGTGTTCGTATTTCACCTCTTTTAACTCAAACGACACCGTTTTATACCACCCATCGGAAATCGGCGAATCAGACGGCAGCATTTTATACAATGAAAAGTCTTATTCAGCAGAAGATTCGCACAATCAGGCAGGCAGCGGCTCTTACTGCATTTCCATTGATGCTGCGCGAAGTTCTGCAACTTTGACCCTTTACATGGATATTGACGGCATGAACTTAGCCGATGGCACATACCACCAGGTATCTTATGATACGGGCATCGAAGGAAATGGCGAAATTTCATGGTCACACTACAGCAGTAAATTATATTTTATAAAGAGGAACAATACCACTTACGCAGAAATTGTTTCCTTAACAGGCAACTTTACTTCCGTACATAAAATTTACATTGATAACATCGGCATTTCAAAAGCAAATCCGACAAATGCCCTTTATATCAAGTACAATTCGATGAGCGGCACTTCTATGGCTGCCCCTCAGGTATCAGCTGCCACAGCACTTCTTGCTGCCGCATATCCAAACGATTCCGCAGTGCAAAGGCGCAACCGTCTGCTGAACTGTGTGCGTGAGGTTTCAGGGCTTTCTTCCTACTGCATGACCGGCGGCATTTTGGATTTAAGTAAAATCAGTTCCGCCTCATCCGGTCTCCCTGCCTGTCTACAGACCACAACAAAGACAAACACCACTGCGGCACAAGGTACAAGCAGTACAAAGAAAACAACCAAACTGGTGACAAAAATAACATTAAATAAAAAGAAAGCAAAACTCCGTTATAAAAAGAAACTCAAATTAAAGGCCACCGTAAAACCAAAAAATGCAACAAACAAAAAAGTCAAATGGTATGTCTCCAATAAAAAATATGCCAAAGTAACGCAAAAAGGTGTTGTCCGTGCAAAGAAAAAGGGAATCGGCCATACCGTTAAGGTTTATGCAAAGGCAAAAGATAAATCCAAAAAGAAGGCTTATTGCAAAGTGCGCATTTATAAATAAAGATACCCTTGACTTTTTCTACACAAATCAACTACACTTAAGGACGAAACGGATTGTTTTACTATGAGGAGGCATTATGAAAAAAATTGGATTAATCGGAGCCATGGATGAAGAAGTGGCTATCATAAAAGAAGAAATGACAAATACAAACGAAGTGACAAAAGCAGGCATGACTTTTGTGGAAGGAGATTTTTACGGAATCAAAACCGTTGCCGTTGTAAGTGGAATTGGCAAGGTCAATATGGCAGTCTGCACCCAGATTCTCTGTGATGACTTTCATGTAACCATGGTTATCAACACCGGCGTTGCCGGCTCCTTGAACAACGCCCTTGATATCGGTGACATTGTTTTATCGAGTTGTGCGCAGGAACACGATATGGATGTCTCGCCACTCGGAGACCCGGTCGGCATCATTCCACGCATGGAACAGTCGATTTTTACAGCAGATGAGACACTGGTTTCTTTGGCAAAATCCGCCTGTGAAAAAGCGAATCCGGACATTCACTGCCACATTGGAAAAGTGGTGAGCGGCGACCAGTTTATCGCCAGTGCGGAGAAAAAGAATTATTTAATTGAAACATTCCATGGTGACTGTGCCGAAATGGAAGGTGCTGCCATGGCGCACACCGCTTACTTAAACAACGTCCCATTTTTAATTATCCGCGCCATTTCTGACAAGGCAGATAATTCCGGTCATATGGATTATCCGGTTTTTGCAAAACAGGCAATTATCCACACCGTTTCTCTGCTTAAGGAACTTTATCAACATTTATAAACAATTATCTTTGAGAATAACACAGTGGAATGTCACAATAGTTTATTGTGGCATTCCTTTTTTGGGGTTAAAATATGGTTACAATGAAAGGAGTGTAGCTATATGAAACAAATCAAAAAGGTAATTGCCCACAGCCTGGTTGCCGTTCTTTGTCTGTCTTCATTTCTGACAAACACGGCGTCCACCGAAGCAAAGGCAAAAAAACCAAAACTTTCCCAAAAATCAATGACTCTGACAAAGGGAAAATCAAAAACTCTTAAGGTAAAAAACACAAAAAAATGCAAGGTCACCTGGAAAACAAGCAAGAAAAAGATCGTTTCAATTTCAAAAAAGAAACGTACCTCCTGCAAATTAAAGGCAAGAGCGAAAGGAACCGCAAAAATCACCTGCACGGTAAAAAGAAAGAAAAAGACATATAAACTTACCTGCAAAGTAAAGGTGAAAGCAAAAAAAACCGTCGTTGCTTCCAGCTTAAAGGATACCTATGCAAAAATTGTACCATACATGGGTACCTGCCTAAACTACGGAAGTGCTTCTAATCCACGAGAACTGCAAAACGCGTCCACAATGAAATTTGTAAAAAAACAGTACAACAGCTTTACTTTGGAAAATGAAATGAAACCGGATGCTATTCTCGGCTCATCCGCCAAGCTCATTTCCGTTGCTGACGCAAAGAAAAAGGGATATTACATTCCTGCAGGATATGCCGAATCAACCGTTCCGGAATTAGCATTTACAACCGTTGACAAATCTTTAGAGGCCGCAAAAAACAACGGTTTGAAAATGCGTGCCCATACTTTGGTATGGCACAGCCAGACACCGTCCTGGTTCTTTACAAAAAATTACGATGGCTCAAAAGTTGTTACTCCTGCTGTTATGGATGCCCGTCTTGATTTTTACATTCACAATGTAATGGGGCATGTAATGGATAAAGAAAAAGCTTTAACCGGTTCTGCCGGAAGCATTGTTTACGCATGGGATGTTGTAAACGAATATCTCCACCGTCCGTCTTTTGCATTTTTCAAAACATGGACGAGTGTATATGGCGATATGGGAAATTCTCCTTCTTATATTAAGAAAGCATTTGAAATTGCCTACGATATGTTAAAGAGTTATCAGGCAACGGATAAAGTCACGTTATTTTATAATGATTACAACACCTATTTCGGTGTAAAAGACACATTAAATCTGGTAGAATTTATCAACAAAGGCGAAACTGCTAAAATTTGCGGGGGTATCGGCATGCAGAGCCACGTAGATGTAAAAGTTCCTACGGTTGCTGAATACGGCAGTGCATTAGAGCAGTTTTTAGCAGCAGGTTACGAAATTCAGATAACCGAACTTGACTTTACTATAAACTTTGACACGGAAGGAACTAATGCTTCCTACGCTTACACACCGGAGCATGAAACCGATGCGGATCAGGCAAAATTCGTAAAAAAACTGATGCAGACCATCATTACCAAGCAAAAAAATCGTAATCAGAGTGTAAATCCAAAAGGAATTACCGGTATCACTCTCTGGGGCCTATGTGATGCGACATCCTGGCGTTCCCAGTGTGCTCCTCTTTTGTTTGATACCAGTATTTATGATCCAAAATTGTCATACACAGCCTTTTTAGAGGCGGCAAAAATTTGGTAAGTTGCGGTAATTGTAAAAAAAGTGTGTGTTTGTGTTGACAACTTCACCGCAAAATTTTATAATCCCATTGTGAGACAATATTATTTAGGAAAGAGGGATGTAAGGGTGGATAATCGAGAAACACAAAAACCATCTTGGATTCGTACAAAAAAGGGAAAGGCAATGCTTATTGCTACAATTGCAACACTTGTTGTAGTGATAAGCATTGTTTTGGGTATACATATTTATTATATGAACCGCTGGTACTCAAATACATGGATTGGAGACCGAGAAGTTTCGGGTATGACCTATGAGGAATCTGCGGAATTGATTAATCGGGTATTTTCCACGTATCAACTGAAAATAACAGGAAGAAATAATGGAACTTTGACAATCGGAAAAGATGACATTGATTATCAAGTCGACATCAAAGATTCGCTTCAGAAAAAATATGATGAGCAACATGATTCTCTTCCTTTCTTTTCCCTAGGAAAAAGAAAGCAGGTGGATATTGACTTAGGGGCTTCTTATGATGAGAAAAAACTGGATGCCCTCGTGGGACAGTCTGATCTCTCAACCGGAAGTGAGTCATATCCGGTTACACAACCGCAAAACGCAAAGGTCGCTTTTTCATCAGAGAAAAAATATTTGGTTATTGAAAAAGAATATTTAGGAAATACGCTTAATCACGATGAATTGATAACGGCGATTGGAAAAGCTCTGAAATCCGGACACGAAAAGGTAAACTTAACGGATGAAAAAAAATACCCAGATGTATACGAAAAGCCAAGTATTTATTCCACAGACCCTTCGCTTCAGCAAAAAGTGGATGCCTGCAATCCGGTAATTCTGCGCTGGATAACCTGGACAATTCAAAAGGACATTAAAGAAACCATCGGTCCAAAACAGATTTATAAATGGTGCAATTATAAAAACGGAAAAGTTACTTTTGATAATCAGGCAATTGAAAAATGGGTTGAAAAAACCTGCTTTAAGTACAAAACTATTGGCGTGACACGCTCATTTAAAAGCCACAACGGCAAAACTGTTTCCGTAACCGGTGGGGACTACGGTTGGCAGCTTGTTTACGATACAATGCTGAAGCAATTGACAAGCGCTCTGAAAAAGACAATGGATGCAAATAAGCAGAAAGCCTATATGGAAAATCCGGATGCCACACAGAAAAAAGCATTGACGATCAAAAAGAAAACAAAATTTGCCAACACGGCATTTACAATGAACATAGATGACAAAACAAAGGATTGGGACACAGAAAACTTTACTGAAATTGATCTTACTGCTCAAAAGGTTTATGTATGGCGCAACGGAAAAGTTGCTTTTAAGTGTCGAACAATCAGCGGAAAACCAGTAAAAGACCGTCAAACACGAACCGGTGCTTATTTCATCAAAGAACACCAGACACACCGTACTCTCCGCGGCGATAACTATGCAACGCCGGTAAACAACTGGGTTCGTATCATGTGGACCGGAACCGGATTCCACGGTGCGCCTTGGCAGCCATGGAGCCGCTGGAGTAAAACACTTTATAGAAGCCGTGGTTCACACGGATGCTTAAACTTATCTCCATCGGATTCGAAAAAGATTTATGACTTAACAAAGTACCGTGAGATGGTGTTTATACATTATTAATATAGGTTGTTAGAAATAAAAAAGGGAAAGCGGGATATTTGCTTCGCAAATATAGCTTTCCTTTTTTATTTTAACAACCGGCGATAGGGCTGCAAGTTATACTAACTCTCGCCAAAATGCTGGCTGCTGTGTTTCGACTTAAGCCGAAGTGGCTTTCTAACTTTATATATTACTAAAAAAGATTTGTGTTTCATGGGTACAAACGCGCGGATTCAATATGCACATTTTCAGCACATGACATATCTCCGCGTGTTTGTCTAAGCGACAGCGCCCATGAAACACAAACTTTTTTAGTCATATATGAAATTAGAAAACTTACTCCGCTTTATAATCATACCGCAATACTACGACCGACAATGGTGGAACATACAGTTCCAGTTCGTAATATTTCTTTCCCGGCTGGATTTTTTCGCCCGGTCTTGGTACTACCGGTGCCTTACATGGTTTTGCCTGAATCGGCTTTTTATTCACACGGCCTTCACCACCAAATCGCTCTTCGTCGGAATTTAGTATCTCCGTAAAGGTTCCGGCACAAGGTGCATTGACCTGATAATCTTCCAATGCCATCGGTGTGAAGTTTGCAATAAACATCAACTGGTCTTTTACTGAGCTGCCACGGCGCACAAACGCTACTGTACTTAATTCCGGACGCCAGCAGTCCATCCACTCAAAGCCCATAACATTAAAATCGTGATAATACAAGGCATCGTACTTTTGGTACAAGTGATTTAATTCACGTACGTAATCCTGCATTTTCTTATGTCTGTCATCTTCTTCCAGTAAAAACCAGTCCAGACTTCGAAACTCTGCCCATTCTCGTTTCTGAGCAAATTCCTGCCCCATAAACAAAAGCTTTTTGCCCGGATGACCATACATAAATCCAAACGCGGCACGAAGAGAAGCAAACTTATCTCCTTCCAAACCGGACATCTTGTTTAACAGAGAACATTTTCCATGAACCACCTCATCATGCGATAAAACCAAAATGTATTTCTCACTGGTGTAATAATCAATACTAAAACACAACTGCCTCTGATGGTCTTTTCTGAAATATGGATCTAATTTCATGTACTCCAAAAAGTCATTCATCCAACCCATATTCCATTTGTAAGAAAAGCCAAGTCCGCCATCTGCTACCGGCGCCGTAACGCCCGGCCATGCCGTCGACTCTTCCGCAATGATATAAGCTCCCGGATGCTCCTTTTCCACCTCGGAATTTAAATGCTGCAGGAAATGAATTGCCTCGTAATGCTCATTTCCGCCATCTTTGTTCGGAAGCCACTCGCCATCGCTTTTTCCATAATCCAGATACAGCATAGATGCAACGGCATCCACACGAAGTCCGTCAATATGGAACTTCTCTATCCAGAACAGTGCATTGGCAACGAGGAAGTTTTTCACTTCCATTCTTCCGTAATCAAAAATATATGTTCCCCAGTCCGGGTGTTCGCCACGTCTGCTGTCCGGATGTTCATACAACGGCTGTCCGTCAAAACGTCCAAGGCAGTGAGCATCTTTTGGAAAATGCGCCGGTACCCAGTCTAAAATTACCTGAATCCCCCGCTTGTGCATTTCATCCACAAAATACATAAAATCTTTTGGCTCACCATAACGGCTCGTCGGCGCATAATAACAGCCAACCTGATAGCCCCATGAGCCATCAAACGGATACTCTGCAATTCCCATCAATTCAATATGAGTATAACCCATATCAACCACATAGTCGCCAAGCATAGATGCTAACTCACGATATGAAAAATTGCCATTGTCATCGTCTTCAATCCGTTTTTTCCAGGAAGCAAGATGAACCTCATAAATACTCATCGGCTCTTTGTCTCTTACATCTCTTGACTTTTTCTGATGCTTCTTCTGATAAGAACCATCCTGCCATTTGTAGCCATCAAGCGACGTAATTCGGGAAGCATTTCCCGGACGCAGCTCCGCATAATTTCCATAAGGGTCCGTCTTATACAACTTATCCCCGCTCTTTGCCGTAATCTCATACTTATAGGCAGCGCCTTCCCACGCGCCCGGCACGAACAGTTCAAAAATACCGCTGCTCCCCCTCATAATCATCTTATGAAGTCTTGCATCCCACATATTAAACTCGCCGATTACACTCACGCTGCAGGCGTGTGGCGCCCAGACAGCAAACTGAACGCCCTCCACGCCATCGCGCTTCATCGGATGTGCTCCTAATTTTTCATAAATTTTATAATGGTTTCCCTCCGAGAATAAATACCGGTCAAGTTCACCAAACATCCCCGGAAATGCATAAGGGTCGTCAATTTCAATCACATCGTCCGGTCCATATTCCACCCGGAATCGATATTTTTTCAGTCGCTCCGATTTCTTCTCAATGACATAGCCAAAAAATCCTTCCGGCTCCATTGGTTCCATCTCGTAAGTGGTCTCCCCTTTTGAATCCAGCACCCACATACGTTTTGCACACGGACGATATGCGGTAAAAATCTGCACATCCTCCTCTTTGAAAATGTGGCAGCCAAGCAAATCCTGAGGTGCATTCAAAATTCCCTCTTCCAATTCCTTCAGCATCTCTTTGCTCGTCCACTGTTCCAAATATGGATTGCTCACATGTTCACCCCCTGCATTTATTTTATCCTAACTGATTCAGCAAGTCCTTTACAATTACAGCCAGTTTTTCTGATTTTTCATCGGCATCTGCCAAATCTTTACCAACAACACCAAAGTAAAGTTTAATCTTTGGCTCCGTACCGGATGGACGAACACAAAGCCATGCATCCTCGGTCAATTCAAAATAGAGTACGTTGGACTTTGGAATACCGGTTGGTTTCTTCTCGCCGGTCTTAACATTTACGATTTCATCTTTCAAATAATCTCTTACTGCCGTCACATCGTAATTACCAAATTTCATCGGCGGATTTTTACGGAGATTATCCATAATCGACTGAATCTTCTGCAGTCCCTCAATACCTTTATGCGTAATGGCAATTACATTATCTTTGTAGTAGCCGTATTTCTCATACATATCTAACATAGCATCCCAAATTGTTTTGCCTCGCAGTTTATAATAAGCAGCCGCCTCGCAAAGTGCCATCGATGCCACAATCGCATCCTTATCTCTTGCATGCGTTCCAATCAAGCAGCCATAACTTTCCTCAAAGCCGAACAGATAGTGGCCTTTTCCGGTTGTCTCCATGCGGAGAATCTCTCTTCCAATCCACTTAAATCCGGTCAGGCACTCGGTCACTTTGATACCATAATATTTTGCCATCGCATCTACGAGGTTTGAAGTAACAACCGTCTTAATCAACTCGCCATCTTCCGGAAGTTTTCCTTCCAGTGCAAGTTTCTGTCCAATTTCATAATCGGCAAGAAAACTTCCCGACATATTTCCGGTTAAGCAGATATACTCACCGGATTTGGTATCTTTTACATAAACACCAAGGCGGTCCGCATCCGGGTCCGTTGCCAGAACTAAATCGGCATCTTTTTCTTTTGCCAGTTTAAGAGCAAGTTCGAATGCTTCCGGTGCTTCCGGATTCGGATAACTGACGGTAGGGAATTCACCATCCGGCAGTTCCTGCTCCGGTACAACAAATACATTTTTAAAACCAAGTTCTTTCAAAATACGGCGTACCGGCAGATTTCCGGTTCCGTGAAGTGGGGTATAAACAATTTTCAAATCTGCTGACGCTTTCTTAATGCAATCCGGATGAAGAACATTTTTCTTAAGTTCCTCCATATAACGGTCATCAACAGCTTTTCCGATATTCTCATACAAACCGGCTTTCTTTGCCTCTTCTTTGTCCATTGTCTTAACGGCCGCATAATCGGTTACCGCTTTCACCTCATCCATAATTCCGGTATCATGAGGCGGTGTAATCTGTGCACCATCTTCCCAGTATACTTTGTAGCCGTTGTATTCCGGCGGGTTATGGCTGGCAGTAATGTTAATACCGGAAATACATCCTAACTCACGAACGGCAAAGGACAATTCCGGTGTCGGTCGAAGTGATTCAAAAACATAAGCTTTAATTCCATTTGCTGCCAAACAACAAGCCGCTTCATCTGCAAATTCCGGTGACATCCGGCGGGAATCAAAAGCAATTGCCACGCCCTTTTTCTGTCCGTTCTGTTTGATGATGTAGTTGGCAAGTCCCTGTGTCGCTTTGCGTACCGTATAAACATTCATACGGTTTGTTCCTGCCCCGATAATACCACGGAGACCGGCTGTACCAAACTCAAGGTCCGCATAAAAACGCTCTTTGATTTCATTTTCATCCCCGGCAATACTCTCAAGCTCTTTCTTTGTGTCGTCATCAAAATATGGATTTGATAACCAAGCTTCGTATGTTTTCTTGTAGTCCATAATTTCCTCCTTGCTGCCACATCCATGTGTGGCCTGCTTTTTTAATTTATTTCACTTTCTAAAAAGTGATATTCACCCTTTCGGGAAATTTACTTAACTATTTTTTGTCAAATCCGGAAAACTCCAGGAAATATCCTTGCTGTCATCCGATATTTCAACGGCATAGGTTTTTGTCTCATAACCATCTTTTGTAAGAGAAAGTGTTACATTTCCTATCATTTTCGTAAAACTGCAGGGCACCTCTCCCTTATAAGTTCCGTTGACATAAACGGCGGCACCAACCGGCGCACTTACCGTAACCTTATGGTCGTTATCATAAGTGACACTGCTCTCACTCGAAGAGGAGGACGAATCATCGGAAACTGAACTGGAAGATTCGGAACTATCGGTCTCGACATCCGCACTTTCTTCTGCCAAATTAATGTGAACGGTCAGACTCGCATCCTTCACGGTAATAATACCGCTGTAATCTTCGTAGCCCTCGAGTGAAACTTTCACGGAATGATTACCATATTTTAAAGAAACAGGTTTTGACGGGTCGGTGATCGATCCGTTTACATAAAGTTCTGCGCCCTGTGGATTCACATCAAATGTAACCCGCGCCGTATCCGGCACTTGATTCTGGTACTTCGCCATATCAACTTTCGTAACCTGTCCGCGTTTTACTTCTACCGTGACTTCAGCCATCAAATCACCATTTTTCATTGTGACAAGCTGCTGCCCCTCCGGCACAACCAAAAGCATATCCTTTGCGACCGGGAGAATTGCCTCGCCCTGCACCGTAACCGTACCGCCGGTAAAATCCTTAAAATTATTCGGCTTGATATATCCATGTCCCCTTGTGACAACAACAGAAAATGCTTGTCCATTCATCCCGCGGAGAGTCACTTCATCCTCCGGCGTAATCTCCAATGGGTCAATCTGTCTGCCATCTGAAAATACAAGCAGGTCATCGTTATAGGCATAATTCACACCACGCACCGTAAGCCGTTTTTCGTCCTGGTTGATTTCGAGCGAAGCTCCCTCGTGCTCGGTAACCGATGCGTTCTGTATCATCTTCTCAACCTTTTTTCCATCTTCACTTGTATACACATCATAAACTTCACCCGGCTCAATTTCGGATGCCGTCATTTGTTTGTTGTTCTTTGTCAAAATCTGTGTACCACCGGTATAAGGATACGTCTCCATCGTCTGGAATGTTGTATTATAAAATTCCATCGTACCCTGCTCTTCATCAACAGCGCCAACTGCGCCGACAAAATCAGCCCCCTGCTCATAGCTGACACTCGGCTCCGGAGAGTTCGTCACCTCCGCCTTTTTGGCAGTTGACCCGCAGCCGGTCAGACCAGCCAGCAAAACAATAAAAAGACAAATCTGTATTTTCGCTTGTTTCATTTTTTATCTCCTGACACTCTTTTTGCGTGACAAAATGCTTCCGTATATTAAGAATTATATTGTATCACATTTTAGGCTTTCTGACTAGTCCCTAACGTAAATGTTCGCATTTGCTGCAAAAACTTATCTTTGCTCTCTTCCTGCTCACAAACAGCCTTTAATTTTTCCATGTTTTTGTTGGAAATCCACGTCTTTTTACTGTTGATGTACTGATTGAGAAGCTTCCAGTATTTAATTGGATATGACAAAATGGTGATGAGAAATTCCAGTTCTTTTTTACTGCATCCTGCCCCCTCGCAGTAACCATTCCACAAAACTACTCCTTTTTCCACCTGCCACTTATTCTTTTCCATGACTTTTCTCATAAAATACGCCATATCAAGAAGCTGCATTCCCGGTGCGGCATGCTCAAAATTTGTTGTGGCGAGCCCGCTTTTGGTTAAAAGCAGATTATGGTAATTATACTCCCCGTGGCAGACGTCTTTGGTCTGCCCACTGTGTTCCTTGTAATAGAGATTTTCGGATAGCTGGCTGCGTACCTGCATGGCACGCTCATAGAAATTTGGAAAGCACTGCATGGCATACCGCTCAAATTCCGTTTTTTTCTTCTTTCCACGCATATACCCATACACATGTTTCATTTCCCTGTTATGTTTATCATACCGGGATAAAAGTGGCTGCTGAAGCAAAACCGGTTCCTCATAAAAGTTTTGCAGACTACTGTGGAGCTGTCCTAAGTTTTCTGCCATCAAGCGAATCGTGGTCACATTTTTGCAGTCACATTCCTCTCCAAAAAACCATCGGTACAAAACATATTTTGTCCCATCTTCCGCTTCTGTCAAATACTCTCCATCCACATTTTTCACGGCAAAATCTAAAAGTGTCATACCGTTTTTACGCAAATGATCCTTCACTTCATTTTCCCATTCAAAATGTCCGGTAAGTTTCATTTTTTCACGAAGCAGCAGAGGACCGTCTTTCGTATCAAATAGGATGGCACCCCTTGCCCGATATTGATTTTTCACCTGAAACCCGTATTTTTTCTCAATTAATTCCCGTCTGTCTTCCAAAAATATCCCCTCCTCAGTCTCCGTTTGTCTGCCTTAAATTTTATGTATCAGAATGAAAAATATGCCATATCATAAATGTTTTTCCGCTTTCATACACTGGGAACAAACGTCTTGGAGGCGCCCTCATGAAAAAAAGATTTTTTGCGCTCTTTCTCCTTTTTTCCCTCTTCATTGCAGGCTGTCAGACCGGGCAGGATGCAAACGCTGACTTTAACACCTTTTGCATGGAAACGTTTCGCTCCTATGCCGCAAGTGACTCCTTAACACTCAATTACACGCTGATGTCCCCGAAAAAATACGGAATTACGGATTTGCCTGATGGGTTTTCTTCGTTTTCCCTTCACGATTTGAAGCAGATGCAGACTTCGACGGAAAATACACTTGCAAGACTTCGTAGCTTTGCCTCGAAAAATTTATCCCGCGAGGACAGACTTCTCTATGATACACTTGATGCCTCGCTTACGCTGTCACAGGAGGACATCCGCATGCTTGCTCATTCGTATTCGTTCGACCCTTCGAGTGGGATTCAGGCACAGCTTCCGGTTCTTCTCTGTGAATTTATTCTTACAGACAAACAGGATTATGACCAGTATTTTTCTTTACTAAAGTCCATCCCTGCCTACTTTAACTCTTTAACCGCTTTAGAAAAAGCCAAGCAAAAAAAGGGCACACTGCCATCCGCCACAACCATTCGCCACACAATAAGACAGTGTCAGGAATTTGTCGACTCATCAGGGACAGATGCCATCGAGAAAAGTTTTGAAAAATCCATAAATTCCGCCTCTTTTTTCTCTGCTTCCGAAAAGAAAGAGCGGTTAGAAAAACATAGGAAACTTCTCTCTCACTCGCTTTTCCCCGCCTATAAAAATCTAATTGCCGAATTAGGTAAACTTTTGCCCTTTGCTCCAAATGATGGTGCCCTCGCCGCATACACAGGCGGCCGTGCTTATTATGAATATCTGGTAAAAGAAAAAACCGGCACAATATCTTCACCGGATTCCTTATTTCAAATGCTGACAAAAAAACTAAGCGAATCCGAACAAAAACTTGCCACCCTTGCCGCCACGTCACCTTCGTCCTTTTTGACCTGCGAAAAGCACACTTCAAAATATGAAGAGCCAAAATCGATTCTTACTCATTTAAAGAAAAAAATCCGCACGGATTTTCCGGCACTGAAAAAACAGACCTGTCACATCCGCGCCGTCGATTCCTCGTTAGAAAACTTTTTAAGTCCCGCCTTTTATCTCACACCGCCCATCGACGAGCCTGCCACCAATGTGATTTACATCAATCATGCGGCAAAGTACCGCCGCCAGAATTTGCATGCTACCTTGGCACACGAGGGCTATCCGGGGCACTTATTTCAGAACTGTTATTTTCGCGAAAAAAATAAGCATCCCCTGCGTTATGTCCTTAATTTTCCGGCATACACAGAAGGCTACGCCACCTATGCAGAAATCTATTCTTACCAATTTTTAGATGCCACGAAAGAGGAAATCGATATTTTGCAGAACAATGCCATTTCCACCCACTGCCTGTATGCGCTCTGCGACATTGGCATTCATGCAAAACACTGGAACCGGAAAAAACTTTCCGATTTTCTTTCAAATCATGGGATTGTAACAACAGATAATGCCAGAGCCATTTATGAAACGATTATTGACTCGCCCGGCAGTTACCTGCCTTACACGATTGGTTATCTGGAAATCTGCCGGATTCGTGATACGTTTCAAAAAGCAGCCGGAAAATATTACAGTCCGCTTCTCTTCCACACATTTTTATTGGATACCGGACCAACTTCTTTTCCCGTTTTAGAGAGGCAAATTAACGGCTGGCTCAAAGAAAAAACTTGAAACTCCCGATGTTCAATGATATATTGATATTAGATTTATTTTATAGATCTCACCTAACTAATCAATTAAAAATTGGAGGAAATATTTATATGGGAAACTTTTGTACACAATGTGGCCGTCCGCTTCAGGAAGGCGAAGTTTGTAACTGCACTGCACAGGCAGCGCCAAATCCGGCACCTGCTGCTCCAACACCAACGCCCGTTGCTCCGAATCCGGTAACACCGCCACAGGCTGCACCAACACCGGCTCCGGCTCCTACACCGGCACCTACACCGGCACCTACACCGGTACAGGCTGCACCAAGTCAGAGTTCACGTGAAATCAAACAGGGCTTTGAAAATTTGGTTACTGCGTTGAAAACTATTTGGAAAAACCCGGCAGAAGCTGTTTCTGCTCTTGCAAAAAAAGAGAGCTGGCTTGCCGCATTGATTTTAATTGCCGCACAGGCACTTTTCAGCGGATTATTTGCTTTGACAAACTACGGTGTAGGACTTGAACATAATTCCGCAATAAGCCTTGTGATTTCCTTTTTCTTTACCTTCTTCTTCTCGATTGCTCTCTCCGCAGCAGCAATGGGAATGTATCTTGGTATCGGAAAAGCAGTGAAAGCTAACGTTACTTTTAAATCCGCACTGGCAACAGCATCCATTCGCTGTTTCGTATGCCTGCCACTGACTTTTATCGGTCTTTTACTTGGCATGGCAAGCGTACAGATTGGTATGTTTTTCTTCTTCCTCGGTGAAATCATTGCTGCTTTCTTAAGCATCCTTGCCGTAGAGAAGAATTTTGAAGTAAACGCAAACCGTGCTTTCCTGATAGTCGGCAGCACATATGTTGTATTATATATTTTGTTTGTTATATTTGCAGCACTTTTCAATGCTGTAATGCCAACAGAAATATTTACGTTTGTTGAAGGCTCTTCCTACAGTCGATGGAGTGATTGGTTTAATTAAATGCCGGCGTGAAAAAATTTAAAAAATAAGTGAGGATTTTGATATGTTTAAGCAAGGTATAAAAGGCAGATATCTACATAAACATGCCACTTTTCTGTGGCTTAGCCTTTGCCTTGCCATTTTTTTATCGTCTCTGCCTCAAAAGGCACTTTTTGACAGAAATATTTTCTCATGCAGCCACGAATTAGACCAGTCATTGCAGCCGGTGCAGACACAGATTGGCACAAATGATTCCATCCCATTTTCCGGATGGGTTCTTTCTGCCGGCAAAGAGGGACAACCATTATCCTTTCTTTCCAGAATTCGTGTATCAAACCGGATTCCTTTTCGGCTACCGATTCCGGAACTTTGGTTTTCCGTTTTAGGTCTTTGTTTCGCCCTTTGGCAGTTCGTTTTTCTGCAAAGACTCAGGCGGCAGAGAAAAGACAATCATCTAAGAAATTTTTTGATACGATACATACATAATCAAAACGGAGAAACCTACCGTCCAATCCTTTTCTGATTTCATAGAAGTCGGGAAAGGAGGACGTAACCATGATATTTGCAATTAAAACAATTATTTGCATTGCTGTTATCGGTCCAATCACAGCATGGGCTTATCATATTGAACATCGATAATAGCAAACAGGTTTCTCAAACTCAAATTTTATCAAGTGGCTTATGCCAAAAAAAGACTGCCTGTTCTGCGATATAACAATCGTCAGAGCAGACAGCCTTTTTTATTTCATTCGTTCTATTCTGTCACTAAGAAGGAACTCCATCAGCTTTGAATTTTTTTCATTTCCGGATTTTGCACCTTGTGCAGTAAACACCATTTCTGCCCGGTCATTTTCCTGATACGGATTCCATTTTGGAAGAACCTTTCCGTCATCATCTGTTCCATTTGGATCACCGTATTTGATAAAATTCGCCCAATAATTACACATTTGTCTGGCTAAATCATAATGCCTGCCAACAAATGGCCGCCAGCATTTGGCAAGTGTTTCAAAGAAAAACCACAAATCAACGGAATGAAATGTTCCCGGATGATCCTCTCCCGGTATATCCGGCGCAAAACGATAATAATAACAGTTTGCAGGCTTCACACTTTTTTCATTTAGAAGAAATGCGGCCTTTGTCATAAGTTCCATACCGCTAACGGGCGCATAACCATCTTTCGTTTGCTCATGCACTTGTGGTATTGCAAGAAACTCTTCCGCTTTTTTGCAAAACCAAGCACTTGCCTTCTTCTCAAGTTCTTCTTCATTCTGCGCATCAATCACAAATGGAAACTCATCTTCCGTATTTCCGGCAAGAACAGGCACACCGGCATATTTCCCTTGCGCAAACAAACGAATCGGATCGCCGATACAAATATTATTATCCCTTGACGTTACCATAATTTCATTTTCATACATAAATTTATCATAACAATCACGAATATATTTTGCATCCAGCTGCCTGGCCTCTGCCAGAGTCTTCACACCAAGATAATCGAAAAATTTCTCACCAAGTTTCTCTGCCTCATCCAACGATGGCGGAATTCCCATTCCCTCTTCAGCATATGGGCTTCGAATCATGCCGCTCATAATCACTGCACGCTGAAACAAACCAAAGTTATCCGGACAGGTCATCTGTGTCAGTACGCTCCCTGCCCCCGCCGACTGTCCGGCAATGGTAATCTGTTCTGGGTCGCCGCCAAATGACGCAATATTTCGTACAACCCAGCGAAGCCCTGCCTGCTGGTCAAGATTTCCAAAGTTTGTCGGTGCTTCCGGTGCCTCTTTGGTCAAATCTTTATGAGCAAGAAATCCAAAACAGTTGATACGGTAATTTACTGTCACAACAACGACACCTCTTTTAGCAAGCCGCTCTCCATCAAATTCCATTTCGGATGGATAACCCCACTGCAGCCCGCCGCCAAAATACCATACTAAAACCGGCTGTTTTTCATCTACAGTCTTTGCACTTGTCCACACATTCAGGTACAAACAATCTTCGTCCATAGGAATCTCCGGATCTACATGCCACTCTTTGCAATACACGTCTGTTCCAAGTCCCGGTATGCTCTGCATGGAAATCGGTGCAAATCGAGATGCATCCCTGATTCCCTCCCAGTCAGCCGCCGGCTGCGGTGCACGCCAGCGATTTTCTCTAATTGGTGGTGCCGCAAATGGGATTCCCTTAAATACAGTAATTCTAGGATCCGCTGCTTCAATTCCGCGCACCCATCCGTTTTCAGTCTTTGCCTCTCGTATCATCAAAAAACCTCCTTTTTTCTTTCCCCAAAACAAACTCTTAGAAATTTTATGAATACACGATTGATCTGTGTCGAAAAAGAAGCACTCTCATAATCGAAAGTGCTTCTTTAAACCATACGGTGTTTCTGAATAATCTCCTCGTATCTGCGGTTAGAGGCTTCCATCTCCATCTCAAATTCTAATTCTTCAATCTCAGCGTCCTCCTGATCGAGTTCCTCTAACAGTCCAAGGAGATCATCATCCGTCAAAAACTGTTCCATGATTCCCCTCCTTTTATTGATATATTTATTGTAGCATAAAAGAGGGGGGTTCACAAGGGGGGGATGGTACTTTTTTTGGTTTCCGTAATCTAGGAGAAGGGCTTTGTGCCCACTCGTCACAAAGCCCTTCTCCTAGATTACGGAAACCGAAGAAACTGCCATTAATCTTTTTTGTTCTAGGTGTGTTTATTGGTTCTGTGACAACTCTTTTTGCTTGTTTTGCCTCATAGAGTTGCATTTTTGCCTTATAATTAAGCCTAATCAAGGAAAATCGCAGGTTATATGCAACCCTTTCTGCTAATTTTTTCTTTTTGGTTGTTTTTTTTCGCTTCATTTTAAAACGGATGCAACTCTTTTTGCTTTTTATAAAGATTTAGGTTGCATAAGTTTCGATGGACCCTCTATTCTGCGAGGATTAATTGCCTCCAACCCTGCCTTCCCCATATGATGCGTTATCTTTTTATTCTTAGTGGCTGTGTAGAGAGCTGGTTTCACCTGACTGCATACAAATGCGCGGGTATCTGATATGGCGTATTGTGCCTATCGATACCCCTGCGCAATTTGTCGAGCGCAAGCGGTGCAGGAAGGTAAAACCACTTCTCTACACAGCCGCTAAAAATAAAAAATAACACCCCTTGAAAATCCCCCCCACATAAGCTATGATAGTACCATGCGAAACCAATTTCTGCTAAAACAGAAACGAAAGGAGTTTATCAAATGAACGAAGAAAACATTGTTTTTAATTCAGAGGATGTACAAAATAACAAAGTTATGGGGATTTTAGCTTATTTCGGAATTCTTTTCCTGATTCCGCTACTTGCAGCAAAAGATTCACAATACGCAAGATTCCATACAAATCAGGGAATTGTGCTTTTTATTTTCAGTGTAGCACTTAACATAATCGGCAATGGTATTTCCTTTGTAATCTCTGTTACAAGCTTCGGAATCTTATCCTTTGTGGGAACACTTATAACCGGACTGATTGGATTGGTTTGTTTAGCATTCGCTATTGTCGGCATTGTAAATGCCTGCTCCGGCGAGCCAAAGAAACTTCCGATTATCGGAAATATCACTCTTTACAAATAATAAACAGTTATTATAGCAGACCAAAGGCGGTTATCTTACAAGATACCGCCTTTTTAAGAAAGGATGACAGATTATGTCAATGAACACAACACCAAAGGGAGAACGAATCCACATTGCTTTATTTGGACGGCGAAATGCCGGAAAATCAAGTCTCATTAACGCCATAACCGGACAGGACTTAGCCATTGTATCCGATGTACTGGGAACCACAACTGACCCGGTTTACAAGGCAATGGAAATTTTACCGCTTGGTCCGGTTATGCTAATCGACACACCGGGACTTGACGATGAAGGCGTGTTGGGCGAAGAGCGCATCAAAAAGGCGCGAAGCGTTTTAAATAAAACGGACTTAGCGTTAATTGTTGCCGATGGAAACGAGGCAGCAAAAGATTTTTCTTTTGAGCACCAGATTCTTGCCCTGACGAAAAAGAAAAATATTCCTTCAATTGTTGTGTTGAACAAACAGGATTTATGGGCTGAAAATGAAGCAGCAATTCAGGCATATGGAGATTTATGTGTTAGTTCCAAAACAGGGTATCACATTCATGAATTGAAAGAACTTATGACGACAAAACTGCCGACAGATGACCAGACCGGAAAAATCGTTGGTGATTTGCTCTCCCCACTCGATTTTGTCGTTCTTGTCGTTCCGATTGACTCGGCGGCACCAAAGGGACGTCTGATTCTGCCGCAGCAGCAGGTAATTCGAGATGTGCTGGAATCCGGAGCGACCGCTATTGTATGCCGGGATACCGAACTTGCAGACACTTTGAAAAAGCTGGGCCAGCCACCAAAACTTGTCATTACGGACTCCCAGGCATTTGCAAGTGTATCAAAAGACACGCCAAAAAATATTCCGCTCACTTCTTTCTCGATTCTTTTTTCCCGGTATAAGGGAGATTTGCAGACACAGATTGACGGAGTAAAAATGCTTGATAAATTAAAAGACGGCGACACGATTCTGATGGCAGAGGGATGCACACACCACAGACAGTGCGATGACATTGGAACGGTAAAACTTCCACGCTGGATTTCCGAGTACACCGGTAAAAAATTAAACTTTGCCACATCAAGCGGCGGTGGATTTCCGGAAAATTTGAGTCCGTACCGGCTGATTGTCCACTGTGGCGGATGCACCTTAAGCAAGCGGGAAATGGCATTTCGCATCGCTGAAGCAAAAGACCAGAATGTCCCAATTGTCAACTATGGCACGATGATTGCACAATTAAAGGGCGTACTCAAAAGAAGTATCGCCCCATTTGCTGACGAGTTATCGTAACGCCTCGCCACGGTTAATTTTATTAATTACTTTATTCCGATACATGATTTCATCACTTTCTTTAATGAAAATTTCCATGGTATCCTGCTGCGAAGGAACGCGGCAGGCATACCCATAACTGGCGTGAATATCATATTCTTTACCGCCACTCTCATTGAACGCATCCAGATAAGCAACCAATTCTTCCAGATAATGAACCCCCTCATTTTCTGCAATATCTTCGGCAATAATTTCAAATTCATCACCACCGGTACGTGCCTGAATCACCGCATCCGGACATGCATGATGAATCGCTTCATGCACTTTTTTCAATGCATAATCGCCTTCTATGTGACCATAATTGTCGTTAATTTGCTTCATACCATCCATATCGATAATCGCAAGGAAAATCTGCTTTCCCTCCTCTTTTGCCTGCTCGAACATCGGATTCCCGCGATTCTCAAAACCGCGTCGGTTGTACATCCCGGTCAGCGCATCGCGGTCATACATTTCTTCCAGTTTTACAACAAGTTTCTGCATTTTCTGATATGTCATAATGTCCTGAAGAAGATTGCCGATAATAATGTTCCAATACATATACAGCCGTCCCGTTGTTTCGACATCTATAAATTGCAGCGCCTCATAGCCAAAACATAAATCCTGAAAATGAAGCGGTGCCAAAAACCACATCTGCGGCTCTTCGCTGCTCATGCATTTAGGAATCAGTTCTCTGCGGTCAAAATGTTCTCTCGTTGGGCTGATATTTTCCCGATTACGAATAGCAATCGGCATTTCCATTTTATCGGTAAAGCCTTTGAACTCTTTTTTTCCAGCCAGCCCTCACACAAACACATGCAGTAATCTTTAAAGCCTTCAATATTATAAATATAACGTCCGATTTTCTGTCCGACTTCATCAATCGTATGACATTCACTCATATGAATCGACATAAAATGAAACTGCATTTCACGGTTCTGGCTAATGTTTTCAGTCTCATACATACGCCGACGGATGGTCATGATCTCCTGTCCCTCACTTGCCATACAGCCACATGATTCCCTCGGCTGCAAAACAGCATCAAAAAAAACATTCTCCACTTTTTCCGGGCAATCCTGCTTTTTATCAATAATTTGTACTGCCCGCCTGCCCATTTCAAAAAACGGAACCGTTGCCGTCGTAATACATGGTGTAAATGCGAGAGAACTGCGCATACCGTCGTACCCACTCACCGCAATATCCTGAGGAATACGATACCCACGCCGAATAAGTTCACTGGCAACGGCTGTCGCCATATAATCATTGGCGCAGATAATTCCCTCCGGCTGCGGTTCACCTTCTGCCAAAAACCAGTCGCACGCCTCTTTGCCTTTGTTTTTCCAAAAATCTCCATAAAAAATCTGATGCTCCCCACAGGAAAGTCCATATTCATTCATTTTACGCTTAAAACAAAGAAGTCTCTCCTGTGCATCCCAGTGGTCTTCTGGTCCTGTCATAAAACACAGTTTTTTCATCCCATGTTCCTTGACAAAATGATCAAGCAGCCCTTCCATACAGCTGCTGTTATCAACAAGCAGATTATTTGCTCCGACCAAAAGCTCGCGGATACTGATAATCGGACAGTGACAGCGTTCTCTTATGTTCTTAATAATGTGCTCTCTGCTGACGATTTCCTCCATCGTATCAAGCGCTAAAACAACACCGTCTAACTCTTCGTAAGGCGGCAGTTCCCACAATGTCTGATCTCCGATAAAATAGCGGTGGTTCTGTCCATAATTACCATAATTGGAAAACACAGCAACATTATAACCAAGTTCCTTTGCCCCGGTAATAATTCCCTGGCATAAACGGTTTTGAAATTCGCTCGCAGAACGCTCCAAAAACACACCAATCGTTTTTCGACTATTATGAAACATCGAATCACTCCCTCTCCGTTTATTTTTTCCACTCTTTCGCTAAAAAGAGCAGTTTCTCTTTCTCGTTATCTTCCGGATGCGCCAACACATGCTCCAATAACTGTTGCAACATTTCGCCAATTGCCGGTCCCGGTGTCATCCCCATCTGTATCAACTCACGGCCACCAATTGTCAAATCTTTCACACAGACTGCCTCGCCCGCCTCGCATATTTCCCGATAGCAGCGCTTCGCAGCCTCTAAGCGCATCAATTTTTCCTTCTGTTTATATTCACTCTGTGACAACAAATCCGCCTGCTGTAAAGTAAACAAAAGCGGCATTAAATCCGTCCCTGCCTGATTCATCAACCGCCGCATCGCCTGCTTTGCTTTTCTCGGCTGCGGCTCATCTGACAAAACGCAGTTTTCATGACGTCTGTCGTGATAACGAATTAACGTCGTTACCGTTGCCACGGTTTCATTATCAAATTTTAACCGGCGGAGAATTCCCCTCGCCTTCTTAGCTCCGTACTCCGGATGTTTATAAAAATGGGCAATTCCTTCATCATCAACCTGCTTGCAGTCCGGTTTTGCCACATCATGAAGAAGCGCAGCATAAGCTAACATTACCCGCTCTTTTGTGCGAAATCCCGCCTGCTCTCCCAAATCATTAATATGAGAAATGGCCGCTAACGAATGATGTCCGACATCAAAACAGTGATGTGGATTTTCCTGCGTCGTGGCAAGCATTTTTTCAAGTTCCGGCAGAAAATATGCGCTTAATCCCGTCTCTACGGCAAGCAGTAATTTGTCACTTCCCTTTGAAACAATAAGCTTGGTAAGTTCGGTGCGGATTCTCTCGGCACTCACATTTACCAAAGTCGGTGCTTTTTCCTTTATTGCCAAAAATGTTTTTTCTTCCAGTTCAAACTGAAGCTGTCCGGCAAACCGAATCCCTCGCAGCATTCGGAGTGCATCTTCATCAAACCGCTCATTTGCCTCACCGACACAACGGATTACTTTTTTTTCTAAATCTTCACGCCCTCCATATAAATCTACGATTCCAACACGCGGATTATACGCCATCGCATTAATTGTAAAATCACGGCGTTTTAAATCTTCATTCAAATTGGGCGTAAATAAAACTTCTTTCGGGTGACGGTGGTCTTCATATTCGCCGTCCATGCGGTAGGTTGTCACTTCATAACCGTCATCACCAATCATAACCGTCACGGTTCCATGCTGGATTCCCGTATCAATGGTACGCCGAAAAAGGGCTTTCACCTGTATCGGATTCGCAGACGTTGTAATATCCCAGTCATCCGGTACGCGCCCCAAAAGTGTGTCGCGGACACAGCCTCCCACGGCATATGCCTCGTAACCATTTTCTTCTAATGTCTCAATAATCGATTTTACCTGTTCAGGAATTTTCACGTTATCACCCAAACATATTATACCGCTTTTTCCTTTGACAAACAAGCATATTTTCGCTACAATGTAGAGCGAAGGAAAGGAGGGAAGGATAATGAATTACACCTATTATACAAAAGGTACTTGTTCCAAACAGATTGATTTGGAAATTAATGGTGACGTTATCACAAATGTAAAGTTTTATGGTGGCTGTGATGGAAATTTGAAAGCCATTCCTGCACTGGTTAATGGATTAACCGTAGATGAAATTTCAAACAAATTATCCGGCATCCAGTGTGGATTTAAAGGCACTTCCTGCGGCGACCAGCTGGCTCATGCAGTCAGAGAAGCCTATGAGGCTGAGAAAGCAGCCAATGCCTAGTAAGACATTGGTCTGCTTTGACTGAGTGTTCGAAACCATCCACTCATTAAACAAAACTAAGGAGAGAAAAAAATGAAAAGCAAAAAATTAGTATTTATCTGTCAGGCAGCCGTTATCGCTGCCCTCTATGTCGTATTGACTTATGTATTCAGCGCCTTTGCAAGCGGTGTGATTCAAGTTCGTGTTTCCGAAGCATTAACCATACTGCCTGCCTTTACACCGGCAGCAATTCCGGGACTTGTCATCGGATGTCTATTGAGCAATACCCTGACCGGGTGTGTTCTTCTCGATATTATTTTCGGAAGCGTTGCTACCTTAATCGGTGCACTCGGCTCGTATGCACTTCGCCGTCATACATGGCTGGTGCCAATTCCACCAATCGTTTCCAATATGATTATCGTGCCATTTGTCCTTCGCTTTGCCTATGGTGCCACGGACGCATTCCCTTTTATGATGGCAACTGTTGGCGCAGGAGAAATTATTTCCTGTTATTTACTCGGCATGATTTTATATGGAGCACTCAAAAAAGTGAACCATACACTGTTCTAAAAATGCCTTGAGGCATTGATTTTTACGCTTTATAAGGGTATAATCGTAATATTAGGATAAAAATTTCGTGCTTACACGATAAACACACCAGTTATTTGAGGATAGAGACACTTATGAAGCGAATACTTTTGATTTTCGCAGTATTCTTCGTCATCGTGGCAGGAATTTATTACTGGAGACAGACGCACACACAAACATCGTCCGATTCCATTTCCACGCCCCGTGTGACAACATCATCTGCGATAAAACCGGAACCGACTGAGCCACCTTTACTTCCCTCAAACCTTGAGAGTATTACAACAAATAACAGTGCGGTTCCCTTAGATGTGGTTCCCAGCAGTTACACGGCACTCGTAAGCCGCGACTATCTGCTGCCATCGACC
>OJMG01000663.1_pt1 | contig 33843 bp, 27 predicted proteins | sample 1597141 | NCBI WGS metagenome assembly OJMG01 (sample SAMEA2452119, study PRJEB22498) | human gut metagenome | biome: human feces; feature: human gut; material: feces | place: Australia | collected 2012 | reverse complement strand
ATATTGATTGTATGGCAGATGAATCTAATACTACTACTTCAAATGGTAGAATGGTAATGAGAATAATGACTAGTGTATCTCAAAATGAAATTGAAAAATGTAGCGAAAGAACTAAATTTGATATGATTGGTGCTATTAAGTCAAGACACATTCCAAATCGTTCCCCTTTAGGTTTTAAAAGAGATAATAAAAAATTAGTACCTGACCCATTAACAAAAGATGTTATCGTTAGAGTATTTGATTTATATTTAGAGGGAAAAAGTCATCAGACTGTTGCTAATATATTTAATAAAGAACAAGTTTTAGGAAAAACAAACTGGTATGACTCTACTATTCAAAAGATATTATCCAATGAACTTTATAAAGGTGATTTTGTAAATGGAAAAAGAACTAAACACTCTACATATTATGAGAATGTTGTTGAGCCAATAGTATCAAAAGAAAAATGGGAAAATTGCCAATATCAAAAACAAAGAAATGCTAGACATTATGAAAGAACAGCAACTTATCTTTTTACTAACAAATTAAAATGTGCTAATTGTGGTAAATTCCTAGGTGGTTGTGCTACTACTTAAAAGAAAAGCGGAAAGAAATATTATTACTATAAATGTGAAAGTTGTAAAACTACTTATAAAGAGTATGAGATTGAAAGTCTATTACTAGGTTTAATGATAGAGCTAGTAAAACAAGATGAGCTGATAAACGATTATTACACACCATTTATTAAATCTAAATTAGATAATAAGCAAGCTGATTATGAAAAAGAAATTAAAAATTTAGATAAACAAATGGATAGAATTAAAACTGCTTATATTAAAGGTGTATTAAAACTTAATGATTTTGATAAAGAAATAGAACACATTGAATATCAAAGAACAGAATTAACTAATAAATTAAAAGAACAAAAACAATATGAGAATTTAAGTTTTACTGTTGATGATTTATTGATTATTCAAGATAAACAAGAAATAGATACTTTTGTTAATCTAGAGAAATTTATAGAAAATATTTATAATTGGGTAAATGAATCAAGAGAAAAAAGAAAAAAATTAATTGCTACTTACATTGATAATATTGAGATTAAAAAAGTTAATGATAAAGTAGAAATGGTTGATGGTAATTTTAGGTCAGATTATATAATGGGTATGATTAGCAATCATAATAATTATGGATTACCATATAACCTTAAATGGTTTGTTGATGATTATGGTTGTAGTTTAAATATGAATAAAGAACATAAGACACAAAAACAAGCACTTAAATACTTTAATAAATTAAAGGAAACTATGGGAATTGATTATAAATTAAACTATTATGAAGTTGATACTGATGATGACTTAAAAGATATCTCATTTAATTCAGATGTTGAAGCAGAAAAAATAATAAGATTAATTTCTATAAAAAATGACAAAAACTATAAAAAGCAAAATCTAAGATTAGGAGTTATAACAATAGATTTATCTGATATAAAAGATAAAAATGGGAATTCACTTTATAAAGAGGTGTTAGAGAAAGCAAAAGAGGTATATAAAAATGAGTTATGCGATATTTAGAGTTGAGCCAATAAATAAATTAAAAGATTTAGGACAAATTGGTGCACATAACACAAGAAGTAAAGAATCTTATAAGTCTAATCCTGATATAGATAAAAGTAAATCAGTTAATAATATACATCTTGTTCCACCACTGCATAAAGATTACTATAATTCTTATATGGATTTAGTTAAGGATTATAAAAAACAACACGATGAAAAACAAAAAATTGAAAGAGAAAATAGAAAGAAAAGTTTTAGTCAAATGTTAGATGATTCTAATAGTGTTATAGCGGATGAACTACTATTTACTAGTGATAATGATTTCTTTAAAAATATGTCTAAAGATGAAATAGTTAAATGGGCTAATTGTTGTATGGATTTTGTTTATGAAGATATTGGTTATGAGAAATGGCAAGTATTAAATGCAACAATTCATTTAGATGAAAAAACACCACACTTACATTGTGTAGTTGTTCCTTTAATTAAAAAATATGATAAACGAAGTTATAAAGAAAAATGGACTATTTCTAAAAAATACTATATGAAAGATAACAATTATTTATCTACACTACAAGATAAATACCACGCAAGAATGGTTAATAATGGTTATGGTTTAGATCGAGGTATTAAGAATAGTGATAATGAACACATAGATATAAAGCAATATAAAAAGATTACTAGAAAACTAAATATAGAACTTACTGCTAAAAATGATAAACTAAATAAATCTATGTTAGAGTTAGAACAAAAATGGAATCTAACAAAGAAACCATTTTTGATAAAGAATATGTTAAAGTAAGAAAAGATATTTTTGACTCTATGAATAAAGTTATAGAACAAACAAAAAAAGTTATAGAAATACAACCTAAAATTCAAAAGGTTTATAAAGAAGTTGATGAGTATGCCAAATCATATAGATTTCTAGAAAAAGAAAACGAAAACATACAAAAAGAAGTTAAATACTTAAGAATTAAAAATGAAAAACTTGAAAAAGAAAATGATAACCTTATTTCATACATAAAAGCCATTTTAAAGGCAATTAAGGACTTTTTTAGACATTTACTACAAATTGGTAATGATAAAACAAAAGAAGCCACTACAAAAGAAATAAAAGATTATTATGATAACGATGATTTTGATAAAGATGATATTTATGATATCGCAATAGATACTACAAAAGAAGATGAATTATTTGATTATGCTGATATTGATAAATTTTATACTAAGGATAATAGTTTTAGTGATTTAGAAAGATAAAAGTATGATATAATTGTTAATACGAGGAGGAATGAAAAATGAAAGAAAACTATATTGCATATTTTGATGAAACTGGCGACGATGGAAATAATACAAATTCCTCTGATACTTTTTTATTAACAAGTATGTATATGCCAATGAATAGTTGGCAAAAAAATTATGACATTATAACTGATTTAAGAAAAAGATTAAAACAAAAATATAATTTTCACGTAAAAGAAGAAATGCATACTAAACATTTTTTATGTGATAAAGATCCATACAGAAAATATAATTGGACAAAAGACGAAAAACAAGAAATTTTAAAAGAATATACTTTAGCAATAAGCAAATTAGACATGTCAGTTATAAATGTTATGATTGATAAAAGAAAAATTAAAAGACCCGATTATAAGGTATTAGAAAATGCATTAACATATAATATTCAAAGGATAGAAAATGATAGTAATGGCAAATGGAATTATATAATAATCACTGACAAAGGAAGAATTTCGCCAATGAGAAAAACAGCAAGAGGAATAAGAGCATATAATCCTATTCATTCAAAGTTTTCTTCTCAAATAAAAAATCAACCAATTAAAAGTTTGATTGAAGATATACTAGAAAAGGACTCTAAAGAATCTTATTTTATTCAAATATGTGATTTTGTATCTTACTTTACCCATCTATATCAAAAATGTTGTGTAGAAAAAACACCACTGCCAAATAGAATAGCAAATTGTATTGATACAAGATTTATAGGTAGTGTTTTACAAACATTAAAAGTTAATAACAAGCTTAATTTAAATGCAAATAAAAGTAGTACCTATGGTATCGTAAAATACCCAAAATAAAAACACTACCCTACGTGCATTCGCACTTCGAGTAGTTCAATTATATTATATGATAAATAATTATTCTTGTCAATTATTTCCAAATGGTATTTTTTGACAATTTGTATTTTGTTCAAAAGAGTAACACACTACGCTATTGGCAGAGCCAATAACGGTGTGCAAAAGGAGATTACCTTTTGAAACCCCATATAAACATAATTTTAGCAAGGCATAAAGCCAAGCAAAATTATGTTTTTATTTTCAAAACTTCGTAATGAAAATAAGAGAAAAAAAGTCTATCACCAATTTCATTGAAACTTCGTTTCAACAAAACTTGCCACGATTTTTAAATACAATCATTTATTTTCTTCTAAAAGGTGGTTGTTGATATTCATCAAGTTCAGCAATCATAGATTGATATTTTTCTTGTCTTCTTCTTTCGATGTTTTCATCTTGCATTCTAGCACCTTGAGACATAACTTCAACAAATGCTTTATCTCTTCTTGAAACACCTCTAAAATTATCTTCTTTTTGTGAAATAGAAGTCCCTATATAACTTGCAAATTTATCTTGTGAAGGTTTATCTAAACCATTTACTCGTGTAAGAAGATATTGATGTGCTGTATTACACGAATCTTTATATGGATAATATTCTCCAATAATATGTGATTTTCTCATTTCAATTAATTTATCTATTTCTTCATCATTAATTGAATCAACTTTTTTTAAAAAATCTTGAAGTAGAGCCATTCCTGTATCATCATATAAATATTCTTTTACTTTTCCTAATTCAGCATAATAAGTCCATATAGCAATTAATCTATCTACTTCTGATAGATTAGAACATCCACGTAATAAATGTCCAAGACTCATTTTTGCTAATTTTGGACTAGTTTCTTCTTTACTAATTTCTTCATCATAATTTTGTTTTGTTTTTGGAACAAATGAAGAATCCCACTTTAGTTCTGCTTTCCCGTTCTTTCCCTGGATGATAACGCCTCTCCGTGTCGTGATCTCCTTAAAAGCCACTAAGCACCACCTACTCTCCAATGTTTTAAGCATCAAGTTATGGGCAGGCCAGAATGTTTCTTCCGGAAAAGAAGGTGTACCCAATCCATCCTGGTTAGTGACCATCACAAATTCAAAATCGAGCTTACTGCGGATAAAGCCCAAATTACGGAATACTTTCGGATAGAATTCCAGTTTTTCCAATGAGTCGAGTTGGTAATCTACAGGAGGTTCGATCACCAACGTGCCGTCTCTATCTATAAATAATACTTTCTTCTTCATAAATTATCCTTGATAGTTTTTAAGAGCTGCCAATAGGGTATTATTTTCGACACGAGTACCGACAGTCACACGCAAACAGTTGCAGCAAAGTGAAATGTTATGGCGATTACGCACTATTATTCCTTCCCCTACCAAATAATTATAGATTTTCACGGCATCCGTCACTTTTGCCAAAAAGAAATTCGCATCGGACGGGAACAGTTTAATGGTACATGGAAGTTTTTCAAATTCCGCTTCCAGATAATCACGCTCTTCCTTCAACGTTTTCACCCAACGTTCTATCTCATAGTGCTTATGCAACATAGAAATAGCTTGTTGTTGAGTCAACTGATTGACATTATAGGGATATTTGATTTTACTAAGAATGTCTATAATTTCTTTGGAAGCAAAAGCCATTCCCAAGCGAATTGCAGCACATCCCCAAGCCTTGGAGAATGTTTGGAATACGACAAGGTTGGGATATTTATCCAGCTCTTCGAGGAAAGACGGAGCCTGGGAAAAATCATTGTAAGCCTCATCCAACATCACCAATCCTTCGAACTGACAAAGTACCTTTACAATTTCAGAACGGAGCAAGTCATTTCCTGTTGGATTATTAGGCGAGCAAAGGAAAATCAATTTGGTGTGTTCGTCGGTAGCCGACAGCAGTTTATCGGCAGAGAACTGGAAGTCATCATCCAGTAATACTTTCCGGTATTCCACATCGTTCACATCGGCACAAACCTGATACATACCATAAGTAGGGTCGATGGCTACGACATTATCTTTTCCCGGTTCGCAGAATGCACGAAAAACCAAGTCGATGGCTTCATCGCTACCGTTTCCAAGAAAAATATGCTTGGGAGATACTTTTTTGATTTTCGACAACAACGTCTTCAGTTCGCACTGCATAGGATCCGGATAGCGATTATGAGGCGTATTGTAAGGGTTTTCGTTTGCATCCAGGAAAACAGAGGCTGTAACTCCTTTATATTCATCTCGTGCCGAAGAGTAGGGTTTTAATTTCCAGATATTCGGTCGGGTTAGTTCTTGTAACGTTTTCACTTCTTTAAGTTTTAAATTATGAATTTTGAATTGCTTTGAGACGAACTGTGACGGCATTTTTATGTGCATCCAGCTGTTCATTAGCCGCCATCTCTTCAATAGCAGGACCGATAGCTTTTATTCCTTCCGGGAGGATTTCCTGAAATGTAATCTTACGGATAAAACTATCCAGACTTACACCGCTATAGGCTTTGGCATAACCGTTGGTCGGCAGGGTGTGATTCGTTCCGGAAGCATAGTCGCCGGCACTCTCGGGAGTTAATGAACCTAAGAAGACAGAACCTGCATTTATCACACGTTCGGCCACTTCCATATAGTTCTCCGTTTCTATGATTAGATGTTCCGGAGCATACGCGTTAGTCAGTTCCAATGCTTCATCCAGATCCTTCACTAAAATCAATTTACTATTCTCCAGTGATTTCGCCGCAATTTCACGACGGGGAAGTTCTGCTAATTGACGCTCCACTTCTTCCATCACCTCTGTTTGAAGTTTCTCGGAAGTGGTAATCAATATAGCCTGGCTATCTATTCCGTGTTCTGCCTGTGACAAAAGATCTGCTGCTACAAAAACCGGATTGGCAGATGCATCAGCCAAGACTTCCACTTCTGAAGGACCGGCAGGCATATCAATAGCTACATCACGCAGGCTTACCAACTGTTTGGCAGCTGTCACATATTGATTGCCGGGGCCAAATATCTTATATACTTTGGGGACACTCTCCGTTCCATAGGCCATAGCGGCAATAGCCTGCACACCACCAGCCTTGAATATTTTGCTGACACCTGCCAATTGCGCAGCAAAAAGGATAGCCGGATGAATATTTCCATTTTTATCGGGAGGCGTACAAAGTACGATTTCCTTGCATCCTGCAATTTTAGCCGGAACAGCCAACATTAATACAGTTGAGAAAAGCGGTGCTGTTCCACCCGGAATATATAAGCCGACCTTTTCGATTCCCACTGATTTTTGCCAGCAAGTTACCCCATTCATTGTCTCTACCTTCTTCCCGACAAAACGCTGGGAAGAGTGGAATGTTTCAATGTTTTGTTTAGCTAAAGAAATGGCAGCCTTTAGTTCATCGTTTACTAATGTCCCGGCGGCTTGAACCTCTTCAGGAGTCACAGCAAGTGCGGACAAGGTTACTTTATCAAAAGCAGCCTCATATTCCAATACTGCTTTATCGCCTTCTGTCCTTACCTTATTTATAATAGAACGAACAGTATCGAACAAACTTTCCGTATTTAGTGCCGGACGTTTCAAAAGTTCTGTCCATTGCTCTTTTGAGGGATATTTAATCAATTTCATGGTTCATATTTTATCAGGAACGAATTTTCGTTCCTATCTATTTATACAATCATCTTTTCAATCGGCAGTACCAAAATACCTTCTGCTCCCAGTCCTTTCAATTTTCCGATAATTTCCCAAAAACGTTTTTCATCAAGTACTGTATGAACAGAACACCAGCCTTCCTGTGCCAATGGCATCACTGTAGGACTCTTCATACCGGGCAATACAGCTATGATTTCTTCCAGTTTGTCTTTTGGAGCATTCATCAATACATATTTTTTATCTTCAGCTGTTTTTACTGCGTTCATACGGAACAGCAATTCTTCGAGCACTTCTTTTTTCTCTTCGCTCATGTTCTTGTTGCCAATCAACAATGCTTCCGACTTCATTACAACTTCCACTTCTTTCAAGCGGTTGCTGACCAAAGTAGAACCGGAACTTACAATATCAAAAATGGCATCAGCCAATCCAATACCCGGAGACACCTCTACCGAACCGGTTATCACATGTATTTCGGCATTTACGCTATTTTTTTTCAGGAAGTTACGAAGAATAACCGGATAAGAGGTAGCAATCTTCTTGCCTTCAAACCATGACAAACCGGGATATTCAATATCCTTCGGCATAGCCAGTGACAGACGACATTTGCTGAATCCCAGACGTTTGACAATTTCCGCATCTTCCTCCTTTTCCATAAACTCGTTCTCACCAACAATTCCCAAATCAGCTACCCCGGTAGCTACCGTTTGCGGAATATCATCATCACGAAGAAATAGAACTTCGATAGGAAAGTTAGAAGACTGTACCAACAAGGTACGTTTAGTAGTGCTTAACTTGATATCTGACTCTTCTAAAAGTGCCATTGTCTCTTCGAAGAGACGTCCTTTGGCTTGTACTGCGATTCTTAACATGACTTTATTTAATTACTAATTATTAATTACAAATACAATCTGCGTTGAAAAACAAAAAAGGCTTACCGCATTCGGTAAGCCTTCGTTATCGTTTATATAGTTATACACAATATCATCCACGCCCACCGATTATTCGTTAGGAAAATGATGATGATGATGTGTAGCTGTATATTTCATATTTCTTTTATTAACTGCGACAAAAGTAAAGTATTTGTTTGATACTACCAAACATTTATCACAAAAACTTAAGTTTTTATTTCAAATTAATGGTAATATCTCTTCCGATTCTACATCACATTTCGAAAAATGCATTTCATCTTTCGACTTTTCTTTCGAGAAAGTAAAGTAAGTACAAACTGATTCTGTACAGACTTCTCCATCCTTATTATATAACTTTGCTTCAACAATAACGATGTTCCGCTTTACCTCTTTAATAGACGCGCGTAATACGATATGAGAATCTTTGGTATCAATCGATTTTCGGTAACGAGTTTCCATCTTCGACGTCACCCCCGTGGTTTGTAGTTTACGAAGTATAACCCAGGCACAGATTTCATCCATCAAGACAGCTTGAATACCGCCATGCAAGGTATCAATCCAGCCTTGATATTCGGGACGTGGTTTCCAAATGCTTACCACTTCGTCACCATCTTCGTAAAATTCCATTTTTAATCCGGCTTCATTATTGGAAGCACAACCAAAGCAGTTGTACCCTTCCAAACCTTTCCAGGGATTTATTATCTTCTTCATAGTTCTCTCTTTTAGTTAGTTTTACTTCCCAAATATAAGCAATTTATGGAAAAGAGAAGCCTTTTTCGTCGATTTACTTTCTGATGCAACGAATGGCAAAGGCTTTTGTATCAACACCTGCATTAGATTCTTCAATGATATCCGTATCACTTTTCAGATAGAAAACCTTGATATCGATAGCGGCATTTGCATTATCCAGTGTCCAATATGCCAGATGTTTTTTCTCGTAATCAGTTTGAAAAGCCCCCACATACATTCCTACAGGTATTCCATTAAAACCGGATAAATTAGTTGCAGGCTGTACCTGTTCTCCCGCTTTCAAAGGTAACCAAGTACCTGATTTCAGCAAAGAAGCCTCTCCATTCAGATAGTCTTTTAAAATGTTCCAGTCTTTCCAATCCGGTATACTCCAATGAGCAGGCAGAATTTTATTAGAAAGTACTACATTAGCTGTATAAAAATAGTGTTCCGTAGTAGATTGCAGATATCCGACAACATTCGCTGTCACTGCATCCAGTCTGGGAAGTGCTTCACCGCCAACATACGAAGATGCCTCCAGATTATCCCGCATCCAATATTGTGTTCCAATCTTCACTAACGGATAATTATGAATGATTCCTCCACGTACATCACGAACGATATCTTCCAAAGCCAAAACAGATAGTACGTCATCTGCTGTCGTAACAGATAAAGAAACGGTTCCGTTTGCCATCACATATACATTATTACGAATCGGCAAAATTCCGTCAACATAGGCCAATGAGTAATCTTCCATATTCCATGATACGCTTCCTCCATTCACTTTTCCGGATTTCCCTAGCAACTGTGCTACAACACCTTGAGATAAGTCCACACTACCATCTTTTTTCATCGGATAGGCAACGATTGCCTGCGAAGAAAATTCCGGAGTAACAAGATACTCCTTACATATTTCAGCTACTTGCTTTCCCGAATGTAACACTTTATACACATTCGACTTTTCAAAAGTTAACTTCGAAACATCTATGTATTTATGAAGCGTGACTGATTCTGTATGATCTATTTCGGTTCCGTCCCAATCTCCGATTTCCCCATTCACTTTGCTCATTAATACATCTTCGGCTGATACAAACTTTATTTCCAATTCGCGCTGCTTTCCACTTTTTAATTGTAAAGTAGATGGTAATGGGCTTATATATAGCTTTCCTGCAGCTTCCAACGTTATGTATTGGTATCCCGGAGTCGCCTCCTGCGGTATCAAAATAAATTCCTTTCCTATCAGTCGTCCGTCTTTTATCTCCCATTCTCCTGCAGGAATAATATCTTTCTCTTCGGAATAACCAGAGAAAGTCTTTTTCTGAAAATCATAACTTGTTTTAGTATAAAAGCCACTCACCGAAAGCGTAGGCTTAACGGATAACATATCTTCCAAATTCTCCCCCTCTCCAGGAATAAGAACAATTTTCAGACGAAAAAACTGATGATTATAGGTCAGAGCGACCGCCTCCTTACTGGCTAAGACCTCTTCTTTAGAAGCAATTAGGAAATCAGAATGTGAATAATCGTCAGGAATATTTTGAGTCGTTGAAACCGCCACCTGCATGGTGCTCTCCCCTATCCCCACGCCACTCTTTTGATAAGGATAATAACTGATTAAATTCAATGTAACTCCATCATCCGGATAGTATACCGACTCGTTAGATTCAAACTCACCATTGGATGAACGTATGAAATGAAGATTATCCACATAACGTTCTTCTTGCATTGTAGTGGTTCCGGCAAGAGCAAACAGACCGACTTCATCCCCTTCAGCAAAGTTATTATTTGCCATACGGGTACCAACTGATTCACGAATATCGGCAATAAATTTCAATGGAATATCTCCATTATTAACACTATCCTCCTCTTCCTCCGAAATATGGTTCACACAAGCACTAAGCAAGATAGTACAAAAAACAAGTAAACCCACGCCCCTTTGTAGGTTATAAAATAGTTTCATCATATTTATTTTTTAATTTTCCAATAGAAACTTTTGATTGAACAGAAAGAATAGCATAAGAGGAAGTATTCGCTTTCGGTTATGGGATACTGAACAACACGTCTGTTGTACTGAGGAATCATCAATTTCAAGATATCATTTTGATGTCTTGAAAGCAAAAGTATATAATTATATTAAGTCGGAGTATAGTTTCTATAGGAAAATTTCACATTTTCATCTATAACGCAAACAATCAACAAGTTACAAACGACTAGTCAGGAACAAAGAATTAAACTCTCACATTATTATATTAAGAGCCTGCTAATTTCAGAAAGAATATCCCACTTCTATTCCGGCAATGTGTCTGCCTTGCGAAGATGCATATTGATAACAATAGAATGCATCCAACGACCAACGTTTGGCCAAAGCTATTTCTACTCCGGGACGATAACGCATACGATCGGCTCTCCAAAAAGAAACGTCATCCAAACTCTGATAGATTTCAACAGAGAAATAGGGAGAAACAATTCCTTTTGTAGGAGCATAAGATAATTTCAAGCGGGAACGCAAACGAGTTTCAGAGTTGCCACGATCAAAAGTCTGCTGAAATCTTTCCCTTACAGCTACTTTCAACCATTGATAACGAAAACTGACAGTAGCAGTTATATGATAGCGATGCCTGAACTTCCAGTCCGAGTCACCCAAATTCCGAAGATGGGTTTCATAGCCAACCCCCAGATTCAAAAATGAATAGGGTCGGTAACTTCCGCCAACAGTCAGCCCCCAACGATCCAATTTACTCACATCATCTTTCATGCGCAATTCCAAATCACCTGAAACTGAAAACCGGGAATCTATCTTATGGTTTACCTTGAATTTAGTCCATGTATTAAAATCGTCACTTTGTGCCCATGCAGAAAGTGATATTCCAAGCAACAGCACAAATAATAGCCAAGTCTTAGTATTTAATAATATTCTACTCATTGATTTTCGGGTTAAAGTTACAAAGATAACAAATTATCTCCGGCAAAAGAAAGGCACAATACTGAATTTATTCTGAAAAGATTATGTTCGTCTTCTGCCTAAATTCTCATTTGCATATTGTATCTTTGCCTAAGAAACTCTAAAATCATCGGATATGGACAACTTGATGCGTAAACTTCCTATTGGAATACAGACATTCGAAGGGATACGGAAGGATAATTATCTTTATGTGGATAAAACAGCACTTATATGGCGTATGGCTAACCTAGGAAAGCCATATTTTCTAAGCAGGCCGCGTCGCTTTGGTAAAAGCTTATTAATTTCTACATTCGATGCTTATTTTCAAGGAAAAAAAGAGCTATTCGATGGTTTGGCTATTGAACAACTGGAGACGAAATGGGAACAACATCCTGTTTTACATCTTGATCTGAATGCCAAAAAATATGAAACGGCAGCAGATTTAATTGCAATGCTAAACCAATATTTAGAAAAATGGGAAGCTATTTACGGCAATGAGAAAAAAGACCGTAGCCCTGAGGAGCGCTTTAGTTATGTAATCGAACAAGCTTCCTTGAAAACAGGAAAAGGTGTCGTCGTATTGGTGGACGAATACGACAAACCGCTTTTGCAGGCTATTACCCGTCCGAAATTATTCGAAGACTATCGTCAGACATTAAAAGCCTTTTATGGAGTACTAAAAAGCGCCGACGCATATCTCCGTTTTGTTTTCCTGACCGGAGTTACGAAGTTCTCACAAGTCAGCGTATTCAGCGATTTGAATCAGTTGAATGATATTAGTCTCGACTATTCTTACGCCACACTTTGCGGCATCACCCGTGAAGAACTAAAGAGTACTTTCGAACCCGAAATTGAAGTTTTCGGGCACAAAAATCATCAGACTCCAGAAGAGGTAGTCACAGCAATGGAACGCAACTATGACGGCTATCATTTTCATCCGGATGGTGCAGGAGTATTCAATCCGTTCAGTGTGTTGAATGCTTTCAGCAAACTGGAGTTGGGTAGCTATTGGTTCCAGACTGGCACACCGACATTTTTGGTTGAACTACTGCAAAAAAGTGAGTATGATCTCCGTACTTTATTAAATGGCATAGAAGCACCTACATCTTCTTTTGCAGAATACAGAATGGATGCTAATAATCCCGTACCGCTGATTTATCAAAGTGGATATTTGACTATTAAGGATTACGACAGACGGTTTAATAATTATTTACTTGACTTTCCTAACGATGAGGTACGTTACGGATTCATTAACTTTCTTGTGCCATTCTACACTCCGATGAAGAACAATGATCAGGGATTTTATATTGGAAAATTCATTGATGAATTGGAGAAAGGTGATTACGAATCTTTCCTCACCCGTCTGGAAGCTTTCTTTGCCGATATTCCGTATGAATTGAATGACCAGACTGAACGCCACTATCAGGTTATCTTCTATCTCGTATTCAAATTGATGGGACAATTCACGGAAGCGGAAGTGCGCAGCACCCGTGGACGTGCCGATGCTATGGTTAAAACGCCGAAATATGTCTATGTGTTTGAGTTCAAATTAAATGGAACAGCAGAAGAAGCGATGAAGCAAATTGACGAGAAAGGATATCTGATTCCTTATCAGAAAGACCATCGGGAAATAATAAAAATCGGAGTGGAATTTAGTGCGGAAACTCGCAATATCAATCGTTGGCTGGTAGAGACGAGGTAAATATGATAAAACATTTCGGGAAGAATCGTAGCTACGAACTTCCCGAAATAAAAACCGATACCATTGAAAATAAACACTTGTTATCCTCTTTTGGAAACAAGTGTTTTTCAATCTAACCTAATATACCTGAAACTAATCTGACTCTTTTGATTTTGCATTCCAAACCAATAATGCAAAGAATACCGACAGCAGAGCCGCTCCTATCCAGAACCAATTGATATAAGTGAAATCATAAACATCGACTCCATTCTGAACCGTCTTCTGCCCCTCTATCAGAACACCACTCATTACATCCTGTAATCCGGCCCCAATATAACTGGCAATGCCGACTACCCCCAATGCTGCTCCCGACGCATTGCGAGGAGCAATATCGACTGCCATCAGGCCAGCTAAAAAACAAATGAGAACTCCGATACCCAAACCGAAAAGAACCATGGCCAACACATCTATCCAGAAGTGTACGCCGGGAACCAACAAGAACAGGCTAAGTGCAAGAACATTCATCAATCCGAAAATCAGGGCGGGAACATTTCGACAACCGCCAAATAACTTGTCAGAAATAACACCCGAAAATATGGTACCTACGATACCACAGACTGGACAAATGGAAATAATGAAGCTGGCATCCAACGTGGAATATCCTTTTTGCGCTTCTAGATAAAAAACACCCCAGCTATTGATAGCATAGCGACTGATATACATAAAAGCACTCGAAAGAGCCAGTATCCAGATGGCAGGCATCATCAATACCTGGCGTTGGGCTTTATTAAAGTCTGTCGTTTCCACCACACTCATCTCCTCTTTCTGTTTGGGAACATTTACAGGAGGAAAGCCCTGACTCTCGGGAGTGTCATGGAAGAACTTCCACACAATTAAAGCACCAAGCAAACCAACAATACCGGCACCGAAGAAACCGTATCTCCACCCCAATACACTAACGATAGACGCAACAATTAGGAAGGTCAACGCCTCACCGATATTGTGGCTGGCAGACCAAAATCCGTAATAGGAACCTCGTTCTTTGTCCGTGAACCAACGGGAAAGTCCCACTACACAAGAAGCAGCACCCATAGACTGAAACCAGCCACTAATCCCCCAAAGGAGAGCAAACAGAATAAAAGAATGGGTAAAACCCAGGCACAGGTTCACTAAAGCAGTTACCAGTAAACCGGTAGTCATAAAGCGGTTGATATTGCTACGGTCGGCCAGAAAACCATTCGTAAATTTTCCAAGGGCGTAAGTAAAGAACAATACCGAACCGATAATTCCCAGTTCTGTTTCGGAGAAAATTCCTTCATCTACGATGGGCTTCTTCACGACATTCAGGCTAAGACGACAAACATAGTACATGCCGTAACCGAAAGTGGCTGAAAGAAAAGTAGACCATTTCAGGTATTTCAGACGACGGGCATCGGAATGAAGATGTTGTGAGCCGGATGAAGACAAAGCTTCCCCGTTACAAGGTCTCGGTGAAGAGACCTTGTAAAAGTTTATAAGTTGTTTCAACATGAAAAAGTCTATTTAGTCGTGAAGTTTCTTTTTGCGCAGATACTCCAATAAGAGGGCAGGACGGTCAGTTTGAATTAATTTGGCTCCCTGATTAATGATCCATCCCCAGCTTTCATCCGGTTGATGAAGTTCTACTGCACGGTCGTCATCATGACCACCACATAATTCGGGCCAAAGAGAGTTTATAAACAACTTAGAACCCGTATCACGCACTTTTTTTATCAGGTTAAGCACCTCAGGACTATCATTATCAAACACTAACTCATAAGCAGCAGGCTTCATGTGAATCTTGTAACTGTCAATAATAGCTTCGGCTCCTTTTTTATGCAACTGTACAATAGGCATAAAAATCACTTTATCCAATACAGCACCGTTTTCGGCTTTCACTTGTTCATAAGGAAGGCCGGCTTTGATAACACACTGGTCAACCGTTCCCGTCTTTTCGAGTACAATATAAGCTTCCTGAAAATAATCATACCCCTTATCAATATTTACCATGATCTTACCTTTGCAGAGCAACATCACTTCTTCCAATGTAGGAATCTGATGTCTTGTCTTACAAGCTACTCCATTTTTAAGACGCATTGCTTTCAATTCGGCCAATGTATAATCTTCCACCAGTCCTTTTCCAGACATGGTACGATTGATCGTTTTATCATGCATCACTACTAAATGTCCGTCTTTGGTTCGTTTCAAATCGATCTCCACCATATCGACACCCATATCAATGCAATTCTGTATACCTTGCAATGAGTTTTCCGGGGCATTACGCCAGTCAGCCCGGTGGGATACAACCAATATTTTATCTGGATGATTTCCCAGCAGATTTTCTCTGATTTCAGCTATTCTATTTTGAGCAACAGCCAGTTGCACCAAACACAGAAGAAGTATGAAGTTACATATCCGTTTCATAAGTTCAAGCATTAAGAATTTTAATTCAGTTTATTGTTTTTCCAGACTAGTTTTTCTCCCCACATTGGTACATAAGTCTGTTCACAGTTAATCTTCGAAGCCCGTTCGAGTGCCATATCCAATGACCATCTTGATTCATCAACACCTGCATGAGCCAGTTCCAAGATATGTGATAACAAGACATAATCGGGCTCCACCTGTCCCGCACCTGAACCCAGAATATTATTTTCGGTCAGAGCATTGGGAGCATAACGCGGTATCAAAACATTCACATGAGAAGCCAGATTCGTATATTGTTCCGGTTTATAGTTAGAGTCTCCTACATGCATAAAAACGAAATTACCGGTATCTTCCCCACAATCGATTGAAAACACAGTCACAAAATTAGATAACCCGGCATTGTTATGGTCAGTGATACAGGTTTTAATCTTGAATTTTCCAATTTCATAATCTTTATCCCCCTTTGCAGTATAAGGATATGTCGTGTCTTTCAAATAGTTGGATAACACCGGTTTACCTAAATCAAACATAGCCTGGATAAGATCATTACTATAATGATCGGAGTGCTTGTGTGTAACACAGAGAAAATCAATATAAGGTGCCAGCTCTTTCGCCCAACGATGAGAAATGTCAATAGCAAAACATCCTGACGGAGTTTTTACCACATACCCCATATTATAGAGTAACCAGATCGCTGCCGTACCATTTTCTACTTTTGAGTTTTTAATTCCATCCATTACACGATCAAATGCACTCCGATAAAAATAGATAATCGGATCACACTTTTCCATACTCGTACTTGCCTGATCGAAGCCATTCAGATAACTGATGAAATAATCATCTTTACACTTATCCGCATATCCCTGGATCTTGGTCAAAGTAGTGGTACGTCCGGTATTGACAATCAAAGGAGAAGAACTCCACAACTGTTGTGCAGTGGCATCTACTTCCTCTGCCAATTGCGTAAGAATTCCTTCATGACCAGTTTCGGTACTGTTGTTGTCATCATCATCACAAGCAACAAAACCTATTGCCAAAAGACAAAACAGTAAATATTGTATTTTTCTTATTATATCCATCTTATTTCTGATTTTTATAGTCATTAATTATTTTATTGAAAGTCTCAACCACCCGTTCCGGTGTCGGACGCGTATTGTCGTTTTCATGGTCTTTGGTAGCTTCATACATGAAAACCCCTTCATAGCCGATTCCTTCGAGTGCATGCATTAACTTTCCCCATTGAATGTCACCTTGTGTAGGAAGCCAATGACACTCGTTGACAAAATCAAAGTCCGAAGCGTGTATAGTACCTATACGTTCACCAACAGTTTCTACAAAATGCCCTGTCGTCCCTTTAGTATAATGATTGGTATCAAAACAAACCTTCACACCCGGAATATCTTTGATCATCTCCAAAAGCTCTTCAGGAGTATTACCCAGGCAAGTTCTCGGCAGATTTTCGATGCACAACTGTGCTCCTATTTGATCCGCATATTTTTTCAGATAAGCGATAGACCTGGAAGCGTTAGTTATTCTTTGTGCCCGAATACTGTCAGTAATAGGCTCAGAACTAGGATGCAATACCAAACATTTCGGCTGAAATTGAGCACACTGTCCAATCATCTCCGCCATAAAATCTACATTTTCTTTCCTTTTCTTTTCATCCAGCACCGATATGTCCAACATGCGTGAGAAAGGAAGATGTATAGACCAGACCTTGATACCGGCACTATCAATTTTTGCTTTCATATCCCGGATACGAGGAACAACTTCATCTGCCGGAACTCCTCTATAACACTGGTTAAATGCTACTTCCACATACTCTACCCCCACAGACCGAGCTTGAGAAAAGTCTGTGGAAGCAGGTACTTTCCACAAAGCTGTAGTCGTACCTACTTTATATTTCTGTGCATATAAACCCATTGTCATCGCCATAAATAAGATAAAAACAGGAACTCTCATTATCGCTTACTTTTGACGGTTTGTACCTTGAATATCACCACCACGAATACTCCAGGAGTCTGTTGCTAATGTCTTATTGACAGCAAAAGCCTTTATCGAACCGATATTATTAGATCCGATCGTTCCGCAATAAAGCCGTCTGTCCGGACCAATGCTAACAGCTGCCATGACCTGTTGTCCCACAGTCTCTTCAAAAACAATGTTTCCATTAGTGATGTCAAGTCCCAGCACTTTGTTATTCGATTGGGTACCTATATAAAGAATACCATCCGTACTCAAAGCACCTCCACTGTAGTTCAAATTGTTACCCACATTTTTCTCCCAGATTTTAGATCCGCTGGCATTTACTGCATGAACAGTCTGCGATCCTTTTTCAGTAAAATAGACATTGCCATTTTTATCAGCAATCGGGAAATAAGCATCTCCTTTTGTAGTCGGATACGTCCATTTCTTTGTTCCGTTTGTCATATCAACAGCAACGAGTCCTCCGTTTTTCAAAGTCGCATAAAGTACCTGATCCTTCAAAGCAAACGTAGCCTGTTCTGTCACATTCACTTCTTCCAATTTCCAATTCTGCTCTTTATTCGGTTTAAAAGAATAAATGGCTGCACTTGTACCTGCATAAACATTTCCGGCTTTATCAATAGCCACAGCACTACCGGTTGCTCCGTCAAGCGATTGTTGCCATTTAATAGCACCACTGGATGCATCCAGCGCATACAACGTACTCTTATTGGTGAGACAGTAAAGAACACCATCGGCCGACAATGCAGGGAAAGCTCCTATCGCAGCATCCAATTTTACTGCCCACTTTTGAGTTCCGTTCGGATTAATAGCATATACATTATTAATAGTGGCATTTCTTACACACTGATAGATTGTACCATCAGGAGCCACCAACGCACCTCCGCCATAAGTTATCTGACTGATAGCAAACACCCACTTGAATTCACCGCTCACTACGTCAATAGCAAATAAATGACCCGCAGGAGTAGATGTCGGGATATACATTGTTTTTCCATCCGGAGAGAACACCGGATTGGAGGTCTTTACATATCCGGTAAGTCCACCGAAGTTCAAATCGACAGAATTCCATTTATAATTGCCGACCGTGACAGTCAGACTGCCCGACTCGGTGGTATTATTAACATAAGTCACCGTTACAGCCACTGTATAAGTACCGGTAGTAGTAAAAGCATGCACCGGATTGTTTTCTCCCGATGTCGTACCATCACCAAAATCCCAACTTACCGATTTCACTTCACCAGCCATGAAATACATATCGTTATAAGCAAAGGTAGAAGGCTCCCACACAACCAGTTCCGTACTAGCGAGAATAGGATAGATCAATCCGGGAGTAGCAGAAGTTTCCACCGCAATAGAATTGCCTGTAAGATAAACACAGACTACATTGAATGTATATTCCTGATCGTTAGTCAAACCATCAACGATGTATTCTTCCAATGAAGTATCATCCAGATTGATAATCTGATTACCGGGATTCACGGTAACCTGATAGCGAGTGAAACGTTCACTTGCAGGTTTCGTCCATCTCAAACGCACTCTTTCATTGCCGGCTGCTGCCGTCAGATCAGAAATCGGATATCTTGCATTCTTCGGTGTACAGGCAGCAGTAGTTTTACTGGCCAATCCTCCCGCATAACGAGGTTGCACAGAAAAAGTGTAAGCAACATCGTTCACCAGATTATTGATAGTGGCAGTCATTGTTTTTGCATCCACAGTCATCTCGCCTCCTTCCGCTTCTGATGATCCGGAAGTCCAAAGAATCAAATATTCATTCGGACGGGCATTCTCGTATGCTTCCCAGGAAAGAGTCACATTCATATCTCCGGCTGTTGCCGTTAGTGACTTCAGTTCATATAAATCGAAACTTGCCTTTGGCAGATCTTCTTCACAAGCAGTAAAGACTACCGTGAAAATAAACAACAAGCTATATAGTATTTTTTTCATCGTTTGATTTCTTTTAGTTTAATCCTATTAATATCCCGTATTCTGCCACAACAGTTCTGTGTTGTTTATTCTTTCCAACTCTGTTTTTGGAATAGGATACAGGAATTGATAGTCCTGAATAATATGTCCTTCTGCTTTCATAGCCTCCTTAGCACCTCCCATACGTACCAAATCAAACCAACGCTGTCCTTCATAAGGAAACTCCTGTTGACGTTCCAACATAATCGCTTTACGGAAGCTATCCTGATCGGGCAGCTCTGTTATCTGAAGCGGAGACAATCCGGCACGAGTATGCACAGCATTCAAAGCAACCATAGCTTCTGAATTCTGCAAATTACTATAACTGATTTCATTCAAAGCTTCAGCGTACATTAACAGCACATCGGCATAACGGAGAATAATCTGGTCATTACCGACTGTATTATAGGTCGCACTTTTGACATCCTTAAATTTATTCATCACGCATACTTTATCTTCCACCTTTACATAGGTAATCAGATTCTTGCGCTTATCCCCATCTTTGTAGCACTCTTTCAGAGACTTTGTCTGATTGGTATCATCAGTCAGATTAATAATAGAGAACCAATATCCATGTCCTTCTCCTTCAACATCCTTATTAAAGCGAACAGCAAAAATAATCTCATCGTTCATTTTATTGTTCACGTCAAACACCTGTTCGGGGGTAGTCATTAAAGAATACCGACCCACTAGTTGAGATAGCACATTGCGAGCCTCCGTCCATTTATGGAAAGTCAGGTAAATCTTGCCGAGCAATGCCATTGCAGCACCGGAAGTCACTCGTCCCATATCGGCACTTATATAAGAAGACGGCAACATATTTTCATTAATAACCTGATTCAAATCACCGACAAGAAAATCATAAACCTGTTGATCGGAACTGCGCCCGATTTTAAGAGCTTCAGCCACCGTCACCACTTTATTAGTCATCGGTATCCCTCCCCATAAACGATACATATTAAAATAAGTAAGGGCACGGATAAAAAGAGCTTCGCCTTTATATTGTTTTTTCAGAGTTGCGTCGAAGTTGGCCTCATCAATTCTATCTAATACAAGATTGCAACGATAGACTCCATTATTAAAGTTCGCCCAGGCATCTTCCAAAATTCCGTTAGAGGCTTTATCTGCAAACTGATCGATATCATAACGATCTTGTGTTCCGGCAGTGGGCGCACTCAATGTCAAATTATCACTCCGATATTCGCAACACTCTGTAAAATAGGAAACTTGTGTCTGCAATTTGGAGTAACATCCTATCACAGCTACATTAAAATCTTCCGCTGTCTTATATACCTTGTCGGTAGGCACACTGCTACTCGGTTCCAAATCGAAGAAACTATCTGTACAAGCAACTGATAACAAGGCAGTTGATAGGAATAGTATTAGTTTATATTTTTTCATATAACGTGTATTTTAAAGGATGATTAAAGTGTTATGTTTAGCCCAAACAAGAATGTTTTAGCTAATGGATAAGTTCCATAATCCTCACCCGGTGAAAGAGAATTACTCGGACGTGCATTTACTTCCGGATTATATCCGCTATAATTAGTCGAAGTCCATAAATTTTGTCCGGAAACGTAAACTCTTAATTTTTCCACGAAAAAGCATTGAGTCAAGTTCTTCGGCAAAGTATATCCTAGTGTCACATTCTGCAGTCGCAGATAAGAACCATCTTCAAGATGCCAAGTTGAAGTACGACCATTATAACCCTTTGACTTACGATTGGCACGGTTCACCTGACCGTTTCCCGGATCTTCCGGACTTTTCCAACGATTCAAGGCTATAGTGGTGCCATTGGTATTACCTTCCAGATTATCAATGTAACGACGATTCAGATTCAGAATCTCATTGCCATATACTCCTTGAAAATTAAAATCAAGGTCAAATCCCTTAAACCAGACTTTACCACCAAACCCATAGGTAAAATCGGGCATATAGTTACCCACGATTGTACGATCTTTATCCAAATCCATCACTCCATCCCCGTCTACATCCACAAAGCGGAAATCTCCCGGCTGGGTATTGCTGAAATGAGGATACTTTTTTAATTCTTCTTCATTGGAGAAAATTCCATCCTGCACCAACAGATAATAACATCCGATGGGTTCACCGACTTTCGTTATGTAATAAGCATGATCTACGCTACCGGTAGATATGATAGGAGCATTACCCGGACCGAGTGCCTTCACTTCGTTCGTATTAGTGGCATAATTAGCATTAAACGAATAACCGAAATCTTTAGTTATATTCTTCTGTGAGGTCAAAGCAACTTCCCATCCCCTATTATTCACTTTACCGATATTCATCAATGCAGTGCTATATCCGGTCAGGTGGGGAACTGGTACATTCAACAACATATTAGAGGTATTGGTATTATAATAATCCACAGTTAATCCCAGCAATCCTTTGAACATCTGCAAATCAACACCCACATTCACCATCGCATTCTTTTCCCAACTCAAATCCTCATTCTTTATGGTACTAGGTTTATATCCATTCACCAACTGCCCATTGCCTGTACCGAGTATATAGTTATCGGAAGCCATCAGAGACAAATGATCATAATTGCCAATCTGGAAGTTACCGGTCACTCCATAACTCGCTCTTAACTTCAAATCATCAACAAACGACAGACACTTAGCCTTCATAAAGAAGTCTTCTCCGCTTATTCTCCACGCCAAAGAAGCTGAAGGAAAATATCCCCACCGGTTATTCTTGCCAAAACGGGAAGAACCGTCTGCACGAATAGCTGCCGAAGCCATATATTTACCTTTATAGCTATACTGCATACGCGCCAGATAAGAAGCAATCGTCCATTGGGTTTTATCAGATGCACCTTTCGTCACCGTACCTCCGGAAATTGTTTGTATATAGTCGTTCGGGAAATCGGTCGCCGTCACATTATCTCCTTTATATGTCTCTTTTTGAGCCGACTGTACTAAGACCACATTGATAGAATGAGCATCTTTAATCGTTGTGTTATAATTGATTTTATTCTCCACCAACCAGTTGAAATAAAAACCTGATGAACTGTAGGCTGTCGGATTTGACTTTACATCATAATACTTTTGTCCCAATAAAGGAAGTTCCGAAGAACGATATTGGTCATTATGCGAACCATAATAATCGCCACCAAAAGAAATGTTATAAGTAAGCCCCTTATACAACTCCAATTCAGCAAAAACTTTTCCGACAATCGCCATACGGTCTACGACATCCGATTGTAAGTTTGCCATGGCTACCGGGTTCAATACGGCATTATGCTGATAGTCATTCCCAATTCTCCAATAGCCATTTCCCTGATAATTATAGCTGCCATCCGCATTATACACCGGCCATACCGGAGGCATCATCAATGCCGATTGCACAATACCATTAGATCCGGAAGCATCTACCCGATTGGAAGTAGAATAGGAAGGAGAGAAATTCAGACCGAATTTCAGTCTTTTATATTTCCCGTCCAAATTCATACGCATACTATATTTCTTAAAGTCGGAATTAATTATAATACCTTCTTTATCATAATAGTTGGCTGAAATGAAATAGCCGACTGTCTTTCCTCTGCCGGAAATAGAAACATTGTGGCTGGTAGTAGCAGCAGTACGAAAAATAGCATCTTGCCAATCCGTATCCGTCAACCCCTTATCACCATTCAGATAGGGAAAGAGTTCGGTAGGAATACGTTCCCATGAATTCGGGCGCATTCCATTCGGGTCATCCGGTGAACCTCCGGGATTAGCATCCAGATAAGCGTTGTCATGACCATCCTTTGCAAATTCGGCAAACTGATATGCATTCATCATTGAAAGTTTCTTCGAAACACTCTGGATACCATAATATCCATCATACTGCACTTTCATCTTTTCCGACTGTCCCTGCTTGGTCGTGATAATAATTACACCGTTGGAACCGCGACTACCATAAATAGCTGCCGACGAAGCATCTTTCAAAACTTCCACAGATTCGACATCATTATTATTCAGATTGGCAAATCCACGTTCCACCGGCACGCCATCAATAATATAAAGAGGATCACTACCGGCATTAACCGTACTGATACCACGAACACGGATACTTACACTTCCCTCCGGATCACCACTTGGCTGTGTAACCTGTACCCCCGGCATCTTACCTGCCAACGCCTGACGAAAGTCTGAAGCAGAAACATCCGCAATTTGTTCAGCTTTCACGGAAGAAATAGAAGTAGAGACGTCTCTTTTTCTCTGAACTCCATATCCCACCACTACTACCTCATCAATCATCTTACTATCTTCTACCAACGTGATTTTCGCCGTATTTTTATCCTTTGCAGAGATATTTACCGTTTTATATCCAATATAAGAAATAGTCAATGTTGCAGACTCCGGTACATTCATTAATGAATAACGTCCGTCAATATCGGTAATCGTACCACTGCCTTCTCCCTTAATCTGCACACTGGCACCAATCACCGGTTCTCCTTTATCATCTGCAACTATTCCCTGGATAGTGCGTGCACGTTGAGCAGTTTCTTCTTTCTTAAGCGGCTGTTTGCTGACAGCAATTGTATGATCGGTCCTATTGAAATAAAGCTTGGCCTGGGAAGTAATTTCTCCCAGAATCTGTTTTAATGAAGCATTTTTAATGTCGAAAGAAACTCTCGGAGCCTTGTTCACCGTCTCCTGATCATAGAGAAACTTAAAATTAGTCTGTTTGCTGATTTTATTGAAAACACTCTCTACCGGCTCGTTTTGCACACGAAGCGTAATATCATGCTCTTTCAATGTCTGAGCAGCAGCCGGAGCTATTAAAATGAAGGTGAATAGTAAAAAAGCTAAAAACGAACAGCTATTTTTACTTATCCCTTTACAAATAAGAAGATTATTCATAAATTTGTGCGTTTTAGTAATTGACTAAAGTTATTAAAAACAAGCAATGCGCGATACGTTATTCATTTGGGTCGAAGCTTATGAATATCCGTCCGGATTGCGGATAGAGGCATTCCTTTGGAGTGCTTCTATCATTTTGGGGAGGTTCATGAAGGAGCTGTTTTCATCTATTATTTTTTAAAAGGTTGAACATTATCTATTATTCATCTCATTCTTTATAAAGAAGTACATTGATGCCCTCTTTCTTATATTTGATATCACCGCTGATAAATTCAATGGATTTAAGTACCGCTTCCAGACTCTTGTTATCATGTTCGCCGGTAATCAAGTTGTTGAAATCCTGACCGGGAGCAAAAGTAATCCGGCAATTATATACCCGTTCCAGTTCTTTTGCCACATCGCGGATAGGTGTACTGTAAAAGCGTAACCCACCTTTCATCCAGACAGCCACTCCCCTATCCTCTGTTTTCTTACTATATTCTCCGGAAACAGTATTGATAAGCACCTGTTCTTTAGCAGTCAACCTCATCATCGCTTCCGGCAAATCGACCTGCACCTTACCACTCTCCACACTCACAGACACTATTTCATCTGTTGAATAGGATTTTACATCAAACCGGGTACCTAACACCTGAACATCCAGTCGCTTCGTCCTCACAACAAATGGCATCTTTTCATTACGGGCAACACGGAAATATCCCTCTCCTTCAAGTTCCACTTCACGGAGATCTCCAACAAAACGATCCGGATAACGCACTTGCGAACAAGAGTTCAGAACCAAAAGAGTCCCGTCCGGCAAAGTCACTTGTCTTTTCTCACCAAAGGAAGTGGTAATTTCAGCCAATGTGACCTGTTGTTCATTCATATACCGGAAAAAGTTGACACTCCCTATGATAATGGCTATTACAGCCGCTGTACTGACTGCCACTACAGAAGCCCGGCGGAACCATGTACGTTTTTTGTGTTCAATACGCTTCAGTAATTGGCGTGCCTCTCTCTTATATTTTTCCCGCTCCAAATCATTACCAGGTTGCAGGTTCCCGGATTCTTCCCAAACCTCTGCTGCCAGTTCGTTCAATATATCTTGGTTTTCTGAATCCTTAATACTTTGCAACAACTGTGAAGCATCATCCCGGGTATAAAGATCATCCAGGTAACGATGCAATTTATCTTTTTCTGTTTTAGTATCTTTCATCATATATTCAATATAAGGATATTAATTTCCTTCCCTTTGTATAAGTAATACACAAAAGTAAGAAAGAGCTAGGGTGTGATTAACATTTATTATAAATTCAAGCACAATAGAATCAAAAGTACATCGGCTGATGTACTTGAATATTTAGTCAAATAGGAACGAATCACTTTTAGAGAAAGAGAAATATGTTCTTGCACTGTATGAACTGAAACGCCCAATGCTTCGGCTATTTCTTTATGAGACATCTGTAGTTCACGGCTCATTTTAAATACCTCACGCTGGCGGGGCGTTAATTGCTCCAATGCACGGGCAATAATCTCTTTCAAATCATTGAGCAGAATATGATTATTCGTTTCGTTCGCTGAATCGATCGCTTGAGAAAGAATCTGCTCTTTCAGCTGATCTTCATTAGCCATATCCCGCAACTGATTCAAAATACGATTACGTACAATAGTATAAAGATAGGAAGAAAAAGAGGCTTCGGGATTGATGAAACGACGGGTTTGCCAAACTACCGTAAACGCATCCTGAAATATATCCTCCGCAAATTCATGCGACTTGACGAATTTCAGGGCGAAGTAGAGCAAACGATTCTTATAAGCGGCATAAAGTTCGCAAAAGGCCTCTTCATCTCCGTCTATCAGACGGAGAACCACTTCCCGTTCATCCATTAGAGTGTCTGTTGCGTACATACTTTCTTTATTTTTGGCCACAAAGGTATTGTTATGATGTTACAAACGTATGTATTTTTTCTGAAATAAAAAAATAAAGCTCCCTTCTTATTAAATCTCCCGTTAAGAACTTTATCTACCTTTCCATTGTTATTAGTAATAGTAAAGTGCAAATAAGACGCACACCAAAGTTCTATTAAAAAAGAAAGGAAGATTATGAAAAAAGTAATCGACAGAGCTTCATCAAGAGGCTATTTCAATCACGGCTGGCTCAAGACCCATCACACATTCAGTTTTGCCAACTATTATAATCCGGAAAGAATTCATTTCGGAGCATTACGAGTGCTGAACGATGACAGTGTAGACCCGTCTATGGGATTCGATACACATCCGCATAAAAATATGGAAGTGATTTCCATCCCTCTGAAAGGTTACCTGAAACATGGTGACAGTGTACAAAACACAAAAACCATCACTCCGGGTGATATTCAGGTTATGAGTACAGGCAGCGGCATTTATCACAGTGAATACAATGGCAGTGATAAAGAACAACTGGAATTCCTGCAGATATGGGTATTTCCACGAGTTGAAAACACCAAACCGGAGTATAACAACTTCGATATTCGTCCGCTCCTGAAACCAAATGAACTGGCGCTAATCCTGTCTCCGAACGGGAAGACTCCAGCTTCTATCAAACAAGATGCATGGTTCTCTATGGGAAGTTTCGATACGGAAAAAACAATCGAATATAAGATGCATCAGGAAGGTAACGGAGTATATATCTTCGTACTTGAAGGAGAAATCACAGTGGCGGAAGAACGGCTGTCCAAACGTGATGGTATCGGTGTTTGGGATACAAAAGAATTCCCGATACATATATTAAAAGGAACCCAACTTCTATTAATAGAAGTACCCATGTAATTTTCGCTAAAATTTCAATTTATTCTATTCAAAAAGCGGCCTCATCGAAAAGATGAAACCGCTTTTTTATTCATTGTCCAAGATTGGTCATTATCGGAGAAATCGTTATTTTCCTTTCTTATAATTCTCCAATCCGGTCTGTAAGAATTCAATATACTTAGGAATATCTTCGTTATAAGCATACGACTTATTCAACGGTTTACCCTGATTGTCCAGCAATACATAGAAAGGCTGGGCATTAGCTCCGAATTTCACACGTTGCAGATAGCTCCATTTATCACCGACAGTACGCAAAGTACGTTCTGTACCGTTTTCGATAATCTTCACAGGTTCAGTCAACGGAGTTTTATTATCTACATAAAGTGTAATCAATACGTAGTCGTTATTAATCAAATCACTCACTTTCGGGTCAGTCCATACCGCTGCTTCCATCTTACGGCAGTTTACGCAACCATATCCGGTAAAGTCGAGCATAACCGGTTTTCCGTTCAGACGGGCATATTCCATTCCTAAATCATAGTCATCGAATTTCGCGTGTACATCATTCTTATGCAGATTGAAATCTTGCGTCTGCATAGGCGGAGCAAATGCAGATACGGCTTTCAATGGTGCTCCCCACAAACCGGGAACCATATATACGGCAAATGCTAAAGAGATTAACGCCATAAAGAAGCGGGTTACTCCCACCTTATTATCATCGTCATCGTGCGGGAATTTGATCTTGCCCAACAGGTAGAATCCAAGCAAAGCAAAGATGACAATCCATAAAGCCAGGAATGTTTCGCGGTCAAGCAATCTCCAACCATAAGCCAAATCAGCAACTGACAAGAATTTAAGTGCAAATGCTAATTCGAGGAAACCCAGCGTAACCTTGATAACATTCATCCATCCGCCGGATTTTGGCATCGATTTCAGCCAAGACGGGAACAGGGCGAAGAGTGTGAACGGCAATGCCAAAGCGATGGCAAATCCTAACATACCGATTGCCGGAGCAACTACGCTTCCTGTTGTAGATACCTGTACCAGCAAGAAGCCGATAATCGGACCTGTACAAGAGAAAGATACCAATGAAAGCGTGAAAGCCATCAGGAAAATACTTAGCAATCCGGTCGTAGATTCAGCTTTGCTATCTACTGCATTTCCCCACTTCGACGGCAGCCTGATTTCAAACGCTCCAAAGAATGAAGCAGCAAAAATCACCAGCATCAGGAAGAAGAGAATGTTGAAAATAGCATTGGTAGATAAAGCGTTTAATGCACTGGCTCCGAAAATCAAAGTAATAGCCAAGCCCAATGCCACATAAATCACTACAATAGATGCACCGTATGTCCACGCATCACGAATTCCTTTCTTTTTGTCTTTACTACGTTTTAAGAAGAAACTGACTGTCATCGGAATAATCGGCCATACACAAGGGGTAAACAATGCCAATAATCCACCCAGAAAACCAGTAATGAAAATATATATCCAGGACATATCTTCCTGACCATGTTCTTCTCCTAAAGCTTGTAAATCACTGATTACCGGTTTCCAAAGATCACCCGATGCAACAGCAGGCTGAATATCCGTAGCAACTTCGGTTGTAGTTGCAGGCACCAGTTCCATCATCGCAGAAGAATCTTTCGTAACAGCAGGAACGGGTTCTTCTTTTTGCTTATCCACTACCTTTTGTTCCGGTTGCTCTGTTTTTGTTGCAGCGGCATTTCCGGCTTTTGCTACTCCGGAATACTTAAACGGCACCTGAGTAGGAGGCAGACAACTCTCGTCATCACAAGCTCCATATTCCAGATAACCTTCGATTGCGTAAGCTCCACCCGTGAATTTTACTTTCTGCACAAACTTTGCTGTATTCTCGAAATAGCGTACCTTCATTTCGAACAATTTATCGAAAGTAGATACTTCTTTGCCTACAGGCTTCAGTTTGCCTACAAGCTCGACACCCGATTTATTATCAACATTGAATGTTGCGGAAATAGGGCCGCCATCTCCCAGATCGGTAGAATAAACATGCCAACCTTTATCCATGGTAGCTGTAAACACCACCTCTGCCTCCGTATCGGAGAGAGCTGTCAGCTCTGTTTTAAACTTTACCGGATCTTTGATCTGCGCTTGCAATGCATATACAACAAAGCTTAAAAGCAGGAAAGAAATTATTTTTCTCATCTTTATTTTTGGGGTTTATAATTCATAGTCTACGCACGCACGACTCTCCTTCGTTTCAGCCAGAATCTTTCCGGCAGCTACGTGATCGGGATGTGTTGCGTAGAATTTAACATCTTCTAGTGTATCAAACTCACTGTAAAGCGCAATATTCCATGTTTCACCAGGATTCATATTCAATCCGACCTCCACTTTGCGAATTACAGAAATTTTAGCAGGAAGAGCTTCTATCGCTTCCTTGAATTTAGTCATGACTTCCAGTTTCTCTTCAGCAGGAACTTCGTCTTTTAACTTAAATAATACAATGTGTTTTACCATTACGTTGTTATTTTAATGAATTGTTTCTATATTTGTCTTGTTAATGCGTTTACCACATTAATAGTAATGCAAAAATACTCTATTTGGTTCAAATATACATTTAAAGAGATGTTAATTATAGGAATAGCAGGCGGAACGGGCTCCGGAAAGACCACCGTCGTACGGAAAATTATAGAAAGCCTCCCCGCAGGAGAAGTAGTACTCTTACCACAGGATTCATACTACAAAGACAGTAGTCATGTCCCGGTTGAAGAACGCCAGAATATCAATTTTGACCATCCGGATGCTTTTGAATGGAGTCTGCTATCCAAGCATGTCATGACGCTGAAAGAAGGGAAGAGTATCGAACAGCCCACCTATTCTTATCTCACATGCACGCGCCAGCCCGAAACCATTCATATCGAACCTCGTGAGGTGGTTATCATTGAAGGAATCCTTGCCTTATGTGATAAAAAGCTGCGCAATATGATGGACCTCAAAATATTTGTTGATGCCGATCCCGACGAACGCCTGATTCGTGTCATTCAGAGAGATGTCATTGAGCGCGGACGTACTGCCGAAGCTGTAATGGAACGCTATACACGGGTTTTAAAACCTATGCACCTGCAATTTATCGAACCTTGCAAACGATATGCCGACCTTATTGTACCGGAAGGAGGCAGTAATAGGGTAGCTATTGATATACTGACTATGTACATCAAGAAGCACCTTAAGAATTAAAAATTGAAAATTAAAAATTAAGAAATGAATGTCAAGACACTGAGTATTCCTTTATTTCTTATTCTATTTTGTTGTATGCTCGGATGCCGGAATAAGCATCATAACAAGATGGATGAGACAGCGCGTGATCTTCCACAAATAAAAGATAGTGGCGAACTCGTTGTATTGACATTATATAGCTCTACTTCCTATTTCATTTACCGGGGACAAGAAATGGGGTTCCAATATGAACTTAGTGAACAGTTTGCCAAAAGCCTGGGACTAAAACTTAGGATTGAAGTAGCCAACAGCGTCGACGAAATGATCCAAAAATTATTGGCAGGTGAAGGAGACATGATTGCCTATAATCTGCCAATCACCAAAGAGTGGAAAGACAGTCTTCTTTATTGTGGCGAAGATGTAATTACTCATCAGGTAATTGTTCAGCAAGGAAGAGGAAAACAGAAGCCGTTGAAAGATGTAACCGAACTGGTAGGAAAAGATATATACGTAAAACCAGGGAAATATTATGACCGCCTCGTCAATCTGAATAGTGAATTAGGAGGAGGTATCCGGATTCATGAAGTCACCAATGACAGTATCACTATTGAGGACTTGATTACGCAAGTAGCGCAAGGAAAAATTCTGTATACGGTGGCCGACAATGATTTAGCCAGACTTAATAAGACCTATTATCCCAATTTAAATATCGGCCTGTCCATCAGTTTCGATCAACGTTCTTCGTGGGCGGTACGAAAAGACAGCCCCGAGCTCGCAGCCGCCGCTACCCAATGGCATCAGGAAAACATGACTTCTCCTGCTTACACAGCCAGTATGAAACGTTATTTTGAGAATAGTAAAATGATGCCGCACTCTCCTATCCTCTCCTTAAAAGAAGGAAAGATATCTCATTATGACCATTTATTCAAAAAGTATTCCAAAGACATCGGTTGGGACTGGCGTATGCTTGCATCATTAGCGTATACAGAATCCAATTTTGACACTACCGCTGTATCTTGGGCAGGTGCCAAAGGACTCATGCAGTTAATGCCTGCCACAGCACGTGCAATGGGAGTACCTCCCGGCAAAGAGCAGAATCCGGAGGAAAGTGTGAAAGCGGCTATCAAATATATTACTGCCACCGACCGGAGTTTCAGCATGATTCCCGATAAGCAGGAACGGCTCAATTTTATTCTGGCATCTTACAATGCCGGTTTGGGACATATATATGACGCAATGGCACTAGCCGAAAAATACGGGAAAAACAAATTAGTATGGAAAGATAATGTAGAAAACTTCATCTTGCTTAAAAGCAATCAAGAATACTTCAACGATCCTGTCTGCAAAAACGGATATTTCCGTGGCATCGAGACTTACAATTTCGTTCGAGATATTATGTCGCGCTACGAATCCTACAAAAAGAAAATAAAAGCATGAGATAAAGTATTAAGTATTAGGTGTAATACCTAATACTTATTTCCTATAGGTCATCAGACTGATTACGACAATAGCCAATACAGATAATGGTAAGGCAAATAATATCGGGTCAATCACAGGGAAAGGATAAGTGGTAATCAACACATCCCGTCCGAATAACGCTTTACAGATACCTAATGCTTCAGATTCTTTCTGATGAAGAAACACAAGAGCAAACAGACTGCCGATTGTTCCCACCCAAAGACTTGCCATGACACCTTGTTTAGTAGCTTTCTTCCAATATAAAGCACAGAAATAGGCCGGAAGAAAAGCGGCTGCACAAATTCCCATAAAGATAGAAGTTCCGCGGGCTATAATATCATGAGGCAACATATAACAAATAATATAGCTGACCAGGATAGAGAATAATACGCCCAGACGGATCACATTGGTAAGTTTATTCCGTGAACGGGGTTTATAAGTTCCGTAAATATCAGAGCCTACCGAAGCACCCATCGTATGGAACTGCGAACTTAACGTAGACATACTGGCTGAAAGGATGCACAACATAAAGAGTGCGGCAAACCAGTCGGGCATCGCTTTATTAATAAAATATGGAATTATCTTATCAATATCCTGCACAACTTCGGTAGCAACCGCTCCTTCTGTTTTCAGGAAGAAAAGATTACTCAAGGCTCCAGCATGATAGATAGCCCCTACTGTTATAATCAGAAAGAAACAACCGATAAATACACCGCGGTTCAACTGCTTGCTACTCTCCACGGTCATAAAGCGAACCACTAACTGCGGCTGTGCAAGACAGCCGATTCCTACTCCTAAAATGAGAGAAGTTACCAGCGAATACCATTGTGGAGAACCTGTGATGGGCATTGCAGTCCATCCTTGATGTCCTAGCGCTTTAAACTTTTCCGGAACTAGCGGAGCAATGGCAGTCAATTCTTTATTAGCTTCGATAAAGTTCATATCAAGCACCTGATACAAAGAAAACAACAGAAATAACATACAGCCAAACATGATAACTCCTTGCAAAGCATCTGTATACATTACTCCTTTCATTCCCCCTGCTATGACATAAGCAGCAATAACCAAGGTAAATATCAATAAGGAAACATTGAAATCAATCTGAAAGATTTGTTCGATGAATACGGCTCCACCTTTCATTACAACCGCTGCATAAAGCGGCATTCCGATGAAAATAACAGCAGCAATAAATACCTGTATATTACGGGAACGGAAATGACGGCCTAATAATTGAGGGAAAGTACTCACATTCAACTTCGCCCCCATACGCCGGGTACGCAAACCGAAAAAGATAAAAGCTATAACCACCCCAACAAACATATTGAGGAAACAGAGCCACTGAATACCCATTCCAAAAGCAGCCGCCACTCCTCCAAAACCTACAATAGCAGATGCAGAAATAAACGTAGCACCATAAGAAAGTGCCATTACGATAGGATTCATCTGACGTCCGCCTACCAAATAGTCACTGGTATTCGTTGTTTTCTTATATCCCAAAAAGCCGAGGTAGGCCAGTGACAGCAGATAAGCTACCACAATTAGTCCAAGAGTAAATGTATTCATCGGGTTTCGTCTTTTTCGTCGTCCTTATTCCAATATTTCAGCCCAAACCAGGCAGCAAAAATCACACATA
>OJMG01000660.1_pt1 | contig 33974 bp, 29 predicted proteins | sample 1597141 | NCBI WGS metagenome assembly OJMG01 (sample SAMEA2452119, study PRJEB22498) | human gut metagenome | biome: human feces; feature: human gut; material: feces | place: Australia | collected 2012 | reverse complement strand
TGCCGCGCCACCGATGGATATTGCCGGCACTTGTCCTTTGGTTTGTCCTGCTCTCGCTTCGCCACAACATTACCGGACATTATATACTTATCGCCGCCCCCTTCGGCATTTTCCTGTTCTTGTCCGTATTACAATGGATTCGTCTGCCACAGTTCCGAACAGGACATATTGCACTCACGGCAGTGGTTGCTGCCGGCATAATCGTCGGACTCGGACAAAAACCGTGGAAGCATCCCAATTTTTTCACTAATAATGACAGTGACCGTACTGCATATTATACAGTAGAAGCATACATGTCGCAAGTGCGACATCCCCGCCTGATGACAACCGTCAACCTGCCTATGTTTGACGTCATTTCGGAAGCAGTACCCGCGAGCCGCTACTGGATATTGCAGACCGGAGCTACCGACGACATGCACCAGCTCCGCAATGACGACATCCGCCGGCAGACAGCCGATTTCATCATCTGCGCCGACCTGCCGGAATCGTGCCGTCCTACCCCTTTAATGGAAAACAGCGGTTACCGTCTTGTTTACAAAGACACCATCCGTGAAGTGTTCCGCATTCCGATTCCGTTCTACCTCTATGCCCGCAACGGACTCCAGCTTCACGAACCGAAATTGCAGGAAATAAGCAACAGCGACATCTTTTTCAAACGCATTACACGAGACAAACTGCTGGAAACGAAACAAGAAAAATAAAATTATTTCAAAAAAATTTCGTCAGTATTAAAAAGATATGTATCTTTGCATCCGCTAATTAAGTACTAACTATTTAAAAACATTTAGAATGCATTTAGATTCTGAAGCAAAGAAAGCGATCTTCGAGAAGTACGGTAAGTCGAATACTGATACTGGGTCTCCAGAGGCACAGATTGCATTATTTTCTATCCGTATTGCTCATTTGACTGAACACTTGAAGTCAAACCACAAGGATCATAGCACAACTCGCGCTCTTAAGATGCTCGTAGGTAAGCGTCGTCGTCTTCTTGATTACTTGATCAGAACAGACATCAACCGCTACCGCGCTATCATCGCTAAAGAAGAGCTCGGAATCAGAAAGTAATCCACACGATTACTCAACGATTACTAAAGGCTGTCCACACGGACGGCCTTTATTCATTTTATATTATGCTAAATTAATAAAAAAGATTACCCAACTTTGAGGGGATTTCACTATTTTCGCAGTTGATTTTCACATTAATAACACAGACTATGGACAAAGTAACCGTCAAGATTATAAATAAGTCAAACAATCCGCTCCCACAATACAGCACCCCCTATTCTGCAGGAATGGACCTCCGTGCCAATCTTGAAGAAGCAGTCACGCTCCAACCGTTGGAACGCAAACTGATTCCTACCGGACTGTTCATCGAACTGCCGGAAGGATACGAATGCCAAATCCGCCCAAGAAGCGGGCTGGCATTGAAACACGGAATCAGCGTGCTCAATTCGCCGGGAACAGTTGATGCCGACTATCGTGGAGAAATTGGTGTTATCCTTGTGAACCTGTCCAACGAACCGTTTACCGTAAATCCGGGCGAACGCATTTGCCAGATGGTAGTGGCACGCCATTCCACCGTTGAATGGGAATGCGTCGAGCAGCTCGCCGAAAGTGAACGCAGCAGCGGCGGATTCGGACATACCGGAGTAAAATAAATCGCAATCAAAAAACGTTTTCACAGTGAAAAATCTACTGATAAAAATAGCAGCAGTCGTCTGCGCCTATCTGCTTTGTCTGCCGGCTTATGCAAAAGAACAGCCGCAGACCAGCCTTGCCGACCGTCGCAAAGCCGAACACTACTATCTCGAAGCAGTGATACGTCAGAATATGGACGACATGGCATCCTACTATTCCCTCGTGAAGCGAGCCTATGAACTTGACCCGACAAACAAGCGGTATGGCTATGACCTCGGCTACTGTCTGACGGTGACAAGCAAGTCGAATTCCGTCATCAACCACGGACTGAACCTGATGAAGACCTATACCGACGCTCATCCGGAAGAATATTACGAGAACTACATCTTTGCAGCCATCTGTCTGCATCTCGGGAAAGTGGATATGGCAACAGAGGTTTGGGAAACGCTCGTAAGCAAGTTTCCGGAAAAGATACAGTGCTACCCCATGCTCGCCAACTGCTATGTACAGAAAAAGGAGCTGAAAAAAGCCATCGACGTCTACGACAAGTTGGAAAAAGCCGAAGGCATGTCGGAAGCGATTTCTGTAAAGAAAATCAGCTACTATCTTGCTCTTAACGACACGACAGCTGCTATCAATGAAGGCAAACGCCTCTATGATGCCGCTCCGCTCAACGTGTCGAACAACATGCTGATGGGAAATATCTACATGCAGCTGCAAAACACGGACAGCGCAATGGTGTTCTTCAACAAGGCTCAGGAAATCGACCCCGACAACGGCTATGTAAACCTTTCCAAAGCCTCTATTTATACGGCTTTGGGCGACTCACTCAGCTATGAAAAGGAAATCACGGCCGCTATTGTCAACAAAAATATCGACGTTCCGACGAAAATCGACGTGCTGACCAGCTACATTCGCCAGAACATTGCAGACAACGACTCGTCGGCACGTGTAGACAACATGTTCAAAATCATCATCGAACAGCATCCGCACGAAACGGAATTCCGCAAGCTGTACTACAGCTATCTGGCATTCAGTAAAAAACACAGCGAAGCGGCTGAACAGCTCAATTTCGCGCTCGATATAGACCCGACCGACATTGAAAACTGGAAACGGCTCATGTGGCTGTACATCTATCTCGACAAGCCGGAAAAGACAATAGAAACCGGAGAAAAGGCCCTTTCCTACAACCCGGAAGAATACAGCATTCTTCAGATTTCGGCCGTAGCCTACAACCGCATGAAAGAATATGAAAAAGCGCTGACACTCTATCAGGAAATTCTTGACAAAGACAAGGACTACAATGTGGTAAACAAAGCGGAAATCTACTCCGGAATGGCTGAAATCTACTACAACCTGAAACAGGAGGAAAAGGCTTTCGAATATTACGACATGGCACTGGAACTGTCGCCGAACGACTACCTGACAATGAACAACTACGCCTATTTCCTCTGCCTGAGCGGCAAAGACTTGGAAAAAGCGAAAGAATTGTCGGAGATTGCCGTGGAGGCCGACCCTGAAAATGTTTCCAGTTTGGACACATACGCCTGGATTTGCTTTACAATGCAGGACTATAAGACTGCCCTCGAATACATGGACAAAATATTCGAAGTGGGCGAAGAATCCGAATTCTCGACCGATGTTTACGAACATTACGGCGACATTCTTTTCATGAACGGCCGCCCGGACGAGGCGCTGGAAGCATGGAAAAAGGCGCTGGAAATGAATCCGGAATCCGAAATGCTGAAAAAGAAAGTTAAGAACAAAACATACTTCTATGAATAAGATTTTTCCGGCTGCCCGCTATGCGGCCATCGTTGCAGTAGCGCTGCTCGCATTCGCCTGCCGTACCGCAAAGCACTCAGCCGACAACCAATCATATGGCGAAACGGAACAGACCGAAACCGCAACCGGAGCATTCTCACTACAGACTGTAGCGGAAACCGTTCCTGCATGGACTGATGTGACCATCAGCGGAAAACTGACCATCAACAGCGGAAAATCGTCCATATCCTCGCCTGTAATACTGAAAATGGTGAACGACAAGATGATTTCCATTTCTATCCGCCCGATTCTCGGCATTGAAATGGGGAAAATCTATATAACCAACGACTCTCTTGTGGCAGTCGACAAATACCACAAGACTTATTTTACAGAGAACATCGCCAGCCTTGTCGGCTTCAACCTCGACGTGGCATCCTTACAGGCACTCTTTTTGTCGCGCCCTTTCCAACCGGGAGAAGGACCGATTACCGACAAGAACCGGAAAAAATTCAATGCAACAAATCCTGACACAGACGGCAACTGGAACATTGCGCCAAAGAAACAGCCGGACGCATTCAGCTACAACTTCGACATGAACGGCAACAATGTCAGCAGCTTCAATCTCGTAGTAGCGACAAATTCTGCCTATCTGCCCTTTGCGGCCAATTTCCATGCATTCCGCTTGTCGACAAAAGGAATATTTGCATCGGAAATCAATCTGGAACTGCCATTGGGAGACAGCAACATGCAGACAAGACTGTCCTACACGAAAGATTTCAGCTGGGACACCGGACTGACCGACAACATACAGGTGCCGTCGAATGCAAGACGCATGAGCTTGCCGGATTTTATCAAACTTCTCACACAGCAATAAGATGAAAACAAACAGATTTCTGTGTATCCTTGTTGCCGGTGTCGCCGTTCTGGCCGGAGCCCAAACTCCGTCAATGAACCAAATCAAACGGCAGAAACAGACGACACAACAGGAAATCAAGGAAACCTCGCAGAAAATAAGCCAAAATAAGAACAAGACCAGGAAGTCGCTGAACAGTCTCAACAGAATCTCTGCCGACATCAAGGCTCAGGAAAAAACGTTGACGGAACTGACACAGCAAGTGGCGGAAATCAACATACAGATAGACAAGTTGAATAAGGAAATAGAGGACAACAACAAGAAACTCAACACCTTGCTCGACCGCTATCTGAATGCCATACAGAAAATCAGAAGCCACCGCACTTCCGGTAACAAACTGATGTTCCTGTTCTCGGCGGAATCATTTCATCAGGCATATCGCCGTATGCGCTACCTGAAGGAATTTTCCCGCTGGAGAGAGTCGCGCACAAAAGAAATCAAGGAACTTCAGGCACAGCTTGAGCAGGAAAAAGCAAAGCTCGTAAAACTGCAGGAAGAGAAAAATGCGGCCATCAACAAGATTAACCAAACGAAGTTAAGCCTTGAGACCAAACGGACGGAACAGGACCGTATCGTGAAATCGTTACAGGCCGAAAGTGCAGAACTGCAACAGGTATTGCGCGAAAAAGAACAGCAGGCAAGAGCCCTCGACCAGCAATTGAACAAATTGATTGAAGAGGAAGAACGCAAGGCTGCCGAACGCGCACGCATCGAAGCGGAAAAGCGTAAGGCAGAAGAGGCCGAACGTGCACGCAAGGCAGAGGAAGCCCGCAAAGCGGAGGAAGAACGCATCCGCATCGAACGCGAACAGCAGGAAAAAGAGCTTGAAAAAATCCGCAAGGAACAGGAAAAACAAGCTAAGAAAGACGAAAAGCAGCGGCAAGAAGCTCTGAAGAAACGCCAGAAAGAAATCGAAAAGCGTCAGGAAGAGCTGAGAAAACAGGAAGAAAAACTGGCAAAAGAGCGCGCTGAAGCCAAACGCAAGGAAGAGGAACAGAAAAAAGCTACCTACACGATGGACAACGAAGAGTACAAACTTTCCGGTAGTTTCGAATCGAACAAAGGCAAGCTTCCGTTCCCTGTAACGGGCAACTACCGCATTGTTCGCCCGTTCGGACGACAAAAGCATCCGGAACTGAAATACGTGGAAACCAACAATATGGGTATTGATATCGAAGCCGACCAGGGTGCTATGGCCGTTGCTATTTTCGACGGAAAAGTATCTGCCATCTTCAAGCAACCGGGCTTCAACAATATTGTTATGGTGCGCCACGGTAACTATTTGACCGTATATGCAGGCCTTGCCAGCATCAATGTCAAGACCGGCGACACGGTGAAAGGCGGACAGGCCATCGGTACCATCTTCTCGGATATCGAAGACGAGAACCGCACGCTGCTCCACTTTGAAATCCGCAAGGAACGACAGGAACTGAATCCGGAACTCTGGCTCAAATAACAGGCAACATGGTAGAAATACGCAGATATACGACAAACGACAAACAACGGTGGGATGAATTTGTGGCACTCTCCAAGAATGCCACATTTCTCCATTACCGTGACTATATGGACTATCATTCCGACCGATTCAGCGATCACTCGCTGATGGCTTTCAATGAAAAAGGGAAACTGATAGCCCTGCTTCCGGCAAACGCCGACGGAGATACGCTCTACTCCCACCAGGGACTGACATTCGGCGGCTGGCTGACACAGGTAAAACATTTCAACGCCAACAACATGCTGGAAATTTTCGACAGCATGTGTGACTACCTAAAAGCCAACGGATTCCGCACACTCGTATATAAAGCTATTCCACACATCTACCATAAATATCCGGCAGAAGAGGATTTGTATGCTCTATTTCGACATAAAGCAACGATAGAGACTTGTAACCTTTCAACAACGGCAATCCCCACAAGCACATATAACAAATATGGGAATAGCACAAAACTAAATATCAAGAAGGCTGTACTTTCAGGCATGACGATTGAAGAAAGTCAAAACTTCTCTGAATTTTGGCAATTGCTCGACAAACACCTAATGTTACGTCATAACGCAACACCCGTACATTCATTAGAAGAAATAGAATTGCTTCATTCTCATTTTCCACAAAACATTCGCCTGTTTGAGGTCCGTTTTGAACAAGAGCTGATAGCCGGTTGTGTATTTTATATTACCGACAATGTTGCACATTCACAATATACAGCTTCGTCGGAAATCGGGATGAAAATGAATGCGGTTGCATTTCTTCATAATCATTTACTCCACAATGTATTTGTAAATTTCCCTTATTATGATTTTGGAATTTCAAATGAAAATAACGGACTAATTTTAAATAAGGGACTAATAAGCCAAAAAGAAGGGTTAGGCGGAAGAGGAATAGCCTACAACATCTATAAAATTCAACTATAAATCGTGAACAAACGGACGAACATATCACGGACCATCGTTAAGGCAATGGGAATTTTCGGAGGAGCGCAAGTGATTTCCATTCTCTGCGCCATCATCCGCACAAAACTGGTTGCCGTATGGATTGGTCCGGCCGGAGTCGGCCTGTTCGGTCTGTTCAACAATGCCATTGAAATGCTGAGTACAGCCACCTCGCTGGGCATACGCAACAGCAGTGTACGCGACATGGCCATAGCCCGCCAGTCGGGCAAGGCAGAACTCGTCAGCACGACGATTGCAGTTGTCAAAAAATGGGCATGGTTTACAAGCATCGGAGGGGCTGTCCTGACCATTGCACTCGCACCGCTTTTAAGCCGCATTACTTTTGGAACAGAAAGTCACACATGGGAATTCGTCCTGCTGTCTGTAGTTCTGATGTTCAACGGACTGACCGGCGGCGAACAGGCAATACTTCAGGGCAACTCTGCCCTCAAACGGCTGGCACACGCTTCTGTGTGGGGCGTAGTTGGCGGCCTCGTCATTTCCATTCCCATGTTCTATTTCTGGCGTGAAGCAAGTATCGTACCGTCCATCGTTGCATACAGTGCAATGGTACTGCTGTTCACCCTGTTGTTTCGCCATAAAGACAACACACCGGTAAAAGTATCAGTGAAAGAAGCATACAGCAAAGGGAAAGAATTCGTGCGACTAGGCATATACATGACAGTGAGTCTGTTTGTCACCCTGCTTTTTGCCTATATTTTTTCCGTATACCTCAATTATACATCCGGGACGAAAGAGGTGGGATTCTATCAGGCTGGATTTACACTCATAAATAAATATGTCGGGCTGATTTTTACTGCTATTGGTATGGAATACTATCCACGCCTATCAGGCATACACCATAGCCGCATGCGTATCCGTGCATTTGTCTCTCAGGAAATGAACATTGCCATGCTCGTTCTGTTGCCCGTCGTATCGTTGTTTCTTGTAATGCGCGAATGGATAGTCAGCCTGCTTTACTCTTCGGAATTTCATGTTATCATCCCCTTTATTTCTTTTGCAATTATAGGAACAATTTTCCGGGCCTATTCCTGGTGTCTTGCATTCGTCATTCTAGCCAAAGGCGACGGAAAAACATTCCTGCTGACCGAGCTGCTAAGCACTGTTTCGGGATTTGCCCTGAACGTTCTATTCTACCGCAATTGGGGGCTCACGGGCATCGGTATTTCCTTTGTCATCTGGTATTTCCTCTACTGCATCATTGTAGGAATTCCCTATTTCAAGAAGTATGGATTTTCCATCACACGCGGTGCTAACGGTCTAACTCTGCTCGCTCTTGCTGCAACAATCACGGTGTTGGTATTAATGGAAACCCACCAGACAGCAATTGCCGTTGCTCTAACCTCTGTATTGACAGTGATCTGCCTTTATAAAGTATACCGACTTGTCAAAAAGTAATACCGTCATTACAATTTTAATGTTCCGTAACTAATATTTTACAAAACTTGCCACAGTTTGTTGACTCTCATTCAAAAATATATTTCTAAATTTGTATCCCTTATCACTTTTAGAAATGGCATCAGTAGAGAACAACGACAAAAAACCGCTGCTTGGACTGACATTGGAGGAGCTGCAAGTGATTGCCGCCGACAATGGCATGCCGCGGTTTACAGCAAAACAAATGGCTCAATGGCTGTATGAAAAACGAATTACGGACATTGACGAAATGACCAACCTGTCGAAAGCCAACCGCGACAAGTTGAAGGCAAACTATTACGTTGGACGCAAAGCGCCGGTCAGCGAAATGCGCAGCGTTGACGGAACAGCGAAATACCTGTTTGAGGTGACAGGCGGAAAAATGATTGAAAGCGTCTACATCCCTGACAACGACCGCGACAACAACCGCGCTACTCTTTGCGTGTCTTCTCAAATGGGCTGCAAAATGAATTGCCAGTTCTGTATGACCGGGAAACAGGGGTATCACGGCAACCTGACTGCCAACGAAATTATCAACCAGATTTTCAGTATTCCGGAATCGGAATCGCTCACAAACATCGTGTATATGGGAATGGGCGAACCGATGGACAATTTAACGGAAGTGATGAAGTCACTCCGTGTCATGACGGAAAAATGGGGATTGGCATGGAGTCCGAAACGCATCACGGTTTCATCGATCGGCAAACTCAACGAACTGAAACAGCTTGCCGAACAGACTGACGTACATATCGCCATCAGCGTACACTCTCCGTTCCACGAAGAACGTCTCAAACTCATGCCTGTGGAAAAAGCCTATCCGATAACAAAAGTAATGGAACTGCTCCGCAATTACGATTTCGCCCATCAGCGCCGTCTGTCAGTGGAATATATCATGTGGAGCGGACTTAACGACGACAACCGCCATGCCGAAGCCCTTTACAAGCTGTTGAAAGGCCTGAAGGCACGCGTCAACCTGATTCGTTTCCATGCCATTCCGGGCGTTGACCTCAACACTTCGAACGAAGAACGGATGGTGGCGTTCCGCGACTATCTGAATGAAAAAGGAGTGTTATGCACCATTCGCCGTTCTCGCGGAGAGGACATTTTTGCCGCATGCGGAATGCTTGCAGGAAAAAAACTCAAGAAAGACTAACCCGCTATCAACTAATTAAAGAACTAATGAATAATACACTTACACGAAAACTTTTTGTGCTGTCATTACTTCTTTCTTTCAGCACAGCATTATTTGCCCAAGCGCCAGCCGGTTACTACAAAAGCGCCGAAGGTAAAAACAAACAAGCCTTGCTCGAAGCGTTGTGCGATATCATTGGTCCTCACACCAATGTCGGCTACAACGGCCTTTGGGAAGTATACGAAACATCGGACGTATATCCCGGCACCAACAAAATCTGGGACATGTACTCCACTGCAACGTTCTATGCAGGACAAGACAAATGTGGCAGCTATACTGCCGTTGGCGACTGCTACAACCGAGAACACTCATTCCCTAAAAGTTGGTTTGACGACCAAAGCCCGATGTATTCCGATGCCTACCATATCTATCCGACCGACGGAAAGGTAAACGGCCAGCGCAGCAACTATCCTTACGGAGAATGCGCCAACGGAACTTATCTTCAAAATGGTAGCAACAAAGGCACAGGCAAATTAGGTAAATGTACTTTCCCGGGATATAGCGGAACGGTTTTTGAACCTGCCGATGAATACAAAGGCGATTTCGCCCGCACCTACTTCTATATGGCCGCCTGCTACAACGACAGAATTGAAGACTGGCACAGCGAAATGCTTGCAGGAAACAGCTTTCCATGTTACACAACGTGGGCAGTAAATCTGCTGATGAAATGGCACCGACAGGACCCTGTCAGCCAAAAGGAAATAGACCGAAATAATGCGGTTTCCAAATATCAAAAGAACCGTAACCCGTTTATCGACCATCCCGAATTAGCCGAATTCATTTGGGGCGACAAAAATTCTCAAGGTTGGGTACCAGGAGGAATTGTCGACCCAGTCATAACATCACCTGTCAACGGCAAGACATTCGATTTAGGCGTAACTGCAATCGGAAAAACACTGTCGGCCACCATCAACGTAAAAGCACAGGGACTGAACGAAAATCTCAGTATCAGCATTTCCGGCACAGGTTTCAGTACCACCACTACAACTATTACAAAAGATGCGGCAATGGCAAGTACCGGTGCCAACATTACGGTCAACTATACAACAGCAACACCGGCAACCGCCAACGGTACACTGACAATTTCCAGTTCGGAAGTCAGCACGACTGTCAACCTGAAAGCACAGGCAGTTGACGGTATTCCGGCACTTCAGGCCACCAACGTATCGACAGATTCCTTCACAGCACGCTGGACCGATGTAGACCGCGATGGCAGCAAATACAAACTGTCGGTATTCCTTGCCGACGGCACAACCCTTCTGCCCGGTTATCCGGTGGAAGTAGCCGCTTCTGCACAGCAATACAACGTAACAGGACTCGACTATATGGCGACCTACAAGTATTCATTGTCGAACGCTGCCGGAAAGACTTCAAATGTCATCACCGTAACGACTGCCGAGCCCGACCGCATTATTCAGGCAAACCTTCCGGAAGGCGAATTGGTATTCTTTGCTGAACCTAACACCGCTTCCAATGTTCTGCCGGTAGAGATTTATACGGAATACATCGAAGAAGACATCAATGTTACCGTTTCCGGAGAATTCCAAATCAGTTCCGACAAGTCAAACTGGACCAAGCAACTGACTGCTGACCGCGACGGCGAACGTATCTATGTCCGCATGCCGGCGTTAGCCGAAGGCATCTACCGCGGCACACTCAGCGCATCTACAGAAACCGTTGAAGGCTTCACCCTCGACATTGTCGGCAGCGTTGAAGCACCGCGCACATTCTTCGAAGATTTCGAAGCCGGAGAGCCGTCAAACAACTACAGTCTGACATCCTATACCGGTAATGCCTGCAAGTGGAAATTCAACAAAGCAGGTATCTGCAACCGTTCTGCCGGCGATAAATTTAATGACAACCAAGGTGTCTGCTTCGGCAAAAATACAGATTCATCCATCCAGATGGACGAAAACAAAAACAACGGTGCAGGAACTGTGACATTCTTTGCAGCACCTTACGGCAACGATGAAGCGGCAACCGTCGTTCTTTCTTACTCCGTTGACAACGGTAGCAAATGGATTGATTTGAAAACGCTGACAATTGAAAAGAGCGATATACTGAAAGAATACACCGTCATCGCACAAATTCTTCAGCCAGTACGCTTCCGTTTGCAGCAAAAAGCAGGAAACCGTGTCAATATTGACGACTTCTCTATCAGTGACTACACTTCATCCGTTGAAAACGTTACCACAACAAGCAACTGGGACGCCTACATCTGCAACGGACAGGTAATGGTAGAGACCCAATCCCCGGCTGAAATCAGCATTTATACGACCGATGCAAAACTTGTCTACAACCAGACAATCAGCGCCAACACAAGCATATCGCTTCCACAAGGCATCTACATCGTCGTAAACGGTAACGACAGCCGCAAGGTTATCGTAAAATAACCCGAAAACTGCAACATCCATAAAAAAGCTATCCATCTTCAGCACAATAGCGAAGATGGATAGCTTTTTATTATGATCAAACATCCTACTTGATTTGGCGGACGAGGAGGCCGGGGTAGAAATCTCCGCCGGACTCTTTCTTGAAAGTAGTAGCACCGAAATCAGCACCGTAGGCGTTTTCTTCGGCTGCCATGAAACGGTTGTCCCAAATCTTCGACGGAACAGGACGAATCGTACCCACCCGCTTGTAGACAACGCGTCCGTTGTCGTCCTGGGCTTCAAGCACCTCAAAGCGCGACTCGGAAGTAATACCTTCCTTCATACCGATACGGACCTTAATTTCCGGCTCTACGCTTTCAATCGGAGCCTTGATTTTAAACTGTTCATATTTCTTCTGCAAGTCGGCTACGTTTTCATCCAAAGCACGCTGACAGGCTTTGCGAATCATTATATCGGGGCGATCCTCACTGATTCCAAGGAACGAGGACTTTTGTCCGGAAGAAGTAACGTCACCGACATACTTGAGTTTAAATTTGCCTCGCGCTTTGTCGAACTCCTTAGCCTTCACCATATCGGGAGCCGAAAGATAATAGTCCTTATAGAAAGTGCTTGACGTTTCTTCATCCCAAACCAGCTGATACAGATAGGTTTTGATTTTCACACGGAAACCTTTGATGGTCGACACCATAGCACCCGTCAGCACACCGGCGTCTTCGAGATAATCAATACCGGTAGCCGCACTGGCAATAGAACCGACAAGAGCAAGAGCGGTTCCCCAGTTCTTGCTGCGTTCCGACTTGTCGATATACTTGATTTCATTCACCAGTACGAACGTGTTTCCGATAAGATCCTCGCCGGCATCTTCCAGCATGGCCAGTCCACGCGTAGAACGGGCAGCCAATTCCTTGTCGAATTCTGATGCGTTATACAGACCACGCTGTTTGACAAGCTCCATATCGCACTGTCCGGTATAGAAATCGCGGTTGAACCATTTTGCCACCAGGCGGCTTCCAATCATGTTGAATTCCAAGAACTTGCTCACCATCATTTCAGAAGCGTCCACCGTTCCGACTGGCTCGCTCACACCGGACAACGTATAAATGGAATACGGACTTTTTATACCGGAATTAAGCGACAGCACCCTGACACTCAGGTTCATGTCGTTATATTTGTCAGGAGTCGGAATTTTCAGAAATTCCTCCGTAATCTCTTTACTGAATTTCTGTTCGCTGTGCGTAACCAGAATACTGTAAATGGAACTGCGCCGATATTTCATGTCCTCCGAATCCAAATCAACGGCGAAGGCCATATTTACCGTAGTAGTCAACGCAAACAATAACAGTAGAATTTTATATCGTGTTTTCATATTTCCCTCCTATTTTTAAAAATCCCACACTTCTGTCGGTATTAGATCAAACAACTGGAAACTGTTGCGTACGCCTGATGAATAAATCTGCAGGCTACGGTTTTCCGAATCGGTCAGTTTCATTTTTCCCTGTTTCTTCATTTCCGCATAGCAGGCTTTCGCCTCTTCCAAATTCAGGAACACATACGGTATCAGCAATTCGCCTTCCGGAGTCACACAGCCGATAGCCTCACGGACGGAACTGTCAAGCTGTCCGTTTTCATTTCTGACAGCCACTTCCGAATCTTTGGAAACGAACGCAGCCTTGTCATCTCTGAAATAAGAAAAGATATTCTTATATCCGCCACCCAACAGTTTCTGCTGCTTAATGTCGAAACATCCGTAACTGTCGTCCGGCAACTGTACCCATGCGTAATTAAGCACCGTCGTGTCGGCATCAAGCACCCGTTTCCATTTCATCGGTACCACCTGATTGCCTTTCAAGTCAATCATGCCCCACTGGTCATTGTTGCACACGCGTGCATAACCATGAAGAAATTGCGCTACGGCATCATACTTAAACGGAATGGCCACCTCACCGTCAAAGGTCAGGAATCCGCTCTTGCCGTTCTTCAAAGCACCGACAACACCGTCGGTAGGCAACAGCATGACGTCATATTCCAATGGTACGGAAAGATTCCACTGATAACTGTCGCGTTTAATCATTCCGTATTTTCCAGCACTCATCACAATAGCCTTGCCGTCATAGAAATCGGATATTTTCTCAAAAAGCGTAGAAGTAGCTGCGAATCCGGAGATTGAAATAAGCGACGACAAGCCGTTTCTCCGCACTTCCGCAAAATCATCGCAGAATATCGACAATAGATTGTCGAACTTTTCGTCGTTTTTCGCATTGAAAACCACCGGTTCCGACAGCAGTTCCTTTTGGTTGAGAATGGAATAGTAGGTCATTGTCATTTTGTTTTTGCCCACATTCGAAGCAACGAAGCTGATATAATTGACAGGCACTCCTACCATTTCATATTTTCCTTTTTCCAACATGACCTTCTTCTCAATCACATTGATGATTCCGGCATACGATCCGTCGTAATTGTCGCTTACCCAATAATAATAGTTGGGCAGCAAATCGTCAAATTCCGGAATTGTGGAAAACGGATAATACAGCGAATTGGCAGCACTGAATTCCGATGTGTAGGTCAGTCCCGACACACGATTCTTGTGCCCCAAAGAGACAAATGTACTCCTGTCGCGCGTATAATTCTCGTTTTTGGCATAAAAACCTTCGAAAGCTGCCAATTGGGAATAGAGATTGATGCGATAATCGTTGTCGACAAGCTTTGTGGCTACTGTATATTTCTTCACCAGTTCTACAACGGCCTCTTTTGATTCCGCGATGTTTTCTACGATGGCAAGATTCTGACGACGAACCATTTCGTCAGTCATGAAAATTCCCAACGACTTGTATTCACAAGGGATCAACTCCTCGCCATGCACATTATACAGGCCATATTTCCCTCCCCAATTCTGGCGAAATGACAAATCTTTCGATTCCCAGTCCTTGAAATTGCCGCCTTTGTTGACCCAAAACAGGCCTTTTTTGTTTGGAGAGCCAACCGCAGCAAACTCGCAAGGAACAATCACCTGCGCCTGCAAGTTGATATAGCCATAGTCCTTTCCTTTACGGATATAGGCAATGTTCTGCGAGAATTGTCCGATTTCATCATAAACTATAGGAAGCACTTCCTTACCTGTGTTGTCGATATATCCCCACTTTGCGTTGACGAGTTCTCCGTCTTCATTCTTTCCGCCGACAGCTACACGGCAAATGCCGTTTCTCCAGTCTTCCATATAGGAATAACGGACAGCTATCACTTCCTTACCGTTCGGGTCAATATACCCCCATTTGTCCCCTTTCTTCACTTTCGCCTTTCCGTCGACAAACGGATGGGCTTCATTGTACTTGTACTTGATTGCGACCGAGCCGTCTGCATTCATATACCCGTATTTCCCCTTATCATTCTGTACGGGCATCAAATCCTGTGCATAGGCGCCGCCTGTGCAGCAGCATATCGCCGCTGCACATAATAGCATTAACCTAAAAAATTTCATCGTATTAATTTATTTTTATCTGAGCCACATCAAATTTGTTGTCGTCGGCTGCTGGCCGTTTCCGTAGGCAACACCCACGGCACGTGCCGCCTCAATCATAGCACGGCGCAACTCAACTTCATCCTTATACTTTTGCTTGTTTTCGAAGTCCCAGTTTTCTTTTACCACGGACTTGATTTCATTCATCAGCTTCTGCGCCTCGCCAAAGCAGGAAGCTGCCGGGTCAATCTGGCGAAGATAGCCATAAGCGGCAACAGCTCCCTTTCGGTCAGGGTCGGCTGCCCATGCTCCCTGTGCTGCTGTCAGAAGCATACGACCTTCATAGTCGATATACATCTGATAGATATCCAAAGTCTTTTCTACGGCATCGCCGAAACCTTTCGAACATTCCGGTATGGATGTAGCATACATCAGCGCCTCTTCATAGTTGCGCATCGAAGCAACACGGTCGGCCTTCGCAAGGATTGCAGGATAGTTCTTGTCGTAATAGCTCACAATCTTGTCCTTGGCCGATTCCACGAATTGTGCAAACTCACGGTTGCGTCCGTTGAGTGTCGACAAAGCGTTGATATAGGCACGCTGTTCGCTTGCCCCTACACCCCGTAATTCGAACGAGCAAGTAGAATAAACAGACTGATTAATCAGGTCGCCCACATAGAGCGTCAGCTGCGTGTGCATGACGAAACCTTTCGGCGGTCCGGGCACGACATCCTTATAGTAGTCCGTAAACTTCCCCGTAACAAAGAACTGGCAGAAATCCGGTCCGGCTGCGATGCCGGTATTGGTCAACGCCCGTGTAAGGCGCGTCATCAACTGTTCGTTGATTTCATCAGGTATGGAATTGACTTGTTCCACCGGCAATGTCATCACGTTCACCTCACATTCAGCCGCAAAAGCTGACGGAACTGACACACTTGCCAACAGCAAGGCACAAGCCATATTTCTTATCATTTTCATAACAAAACCGTTTTAATGTTACACTATTTTTCTCCGATAATCAAATCTGCCTGTCCCAAACCTTTTGTAACCACCTTCGACTGCAAATTGTAAGGAGCCTTACGCAAATACTGGCGCAGTTCTGTCACAAAGCGGCGGGTATCCATCGGCATGCCGTTGTCGCGGTAAAGCGGAATGCGAACCTGTTCGAAACGCATCACATTTTCAGTAGCATCCGTCAGGCTGTAGCGGTGCTGCACCGTGTTCATTGCCATCCATTCGTCGATAACGTCAATCAGTTCCATGCCGTCGTATTCATCCTCCAGTGTCATGCCTGAACCGTCGTCAAACACGCGGATATTCACATTCACTTCACGACCGTTTGTCAGCAAATCGTCGAAATGCGCCTGAAGCTGAGCGATAAAGTTGTCCATATTTTCGAGCACAGCCTCCTCAATCAGCACCGGAACTTCGGCAGAGAACGAAGGAGCACCCGTACCCTGTGCGGCAGCCACTTGCTTGTTGGTATAGGCGTCAATACCCCGAAGCATGTATGTTACCGACTGTTTCGGACCGAGCGTATTGACCGTCCACGACAACTCGACAAGGATATCGGCCTTCGCACGGTTCAACAGTTTTTCGAGCGGAGTTTCCGCCAGTCCGGCTCCGGTAGTGCGGCTCACCGTCATGGCATCTTCGGCTGCATCCTGCTTCACTGAGCGGATAGTGGCGGCAAGGTCCTTCAACGGCAATCCGCGGTCGGCCATGAGCGCCCCTACTTTCGTAATGGCGTTCATCAGTTCCATGTCGTTCTGCACAGCCTTTTCATAGTCAGGTGTTGAAGTTTCCACACCCTGATATTCGTAAGTAGTCATATAGCCGTTTTCCGAGCACCACACATCTGCCGGAACGACCATGATTGTCGGCTTCTTCGCCTGTCCCATCAGCATGACAGGGAAAACAAGCAGCGCCGTCAATAGCATTGCATATTTCTTCATAACTTTCTTTCTAAGGTTTGATGATATTATCGTTGATTAATCGCTGGCGCAGTTCCGCACGCTTCACACGGACAACTACCCCATAGTTTTTCTGAGTGCCGCTTTCGCCCTTTATGCGTGAAGTGCGGTTTTCGTCCTCACTCGACACATATTTTTCATATTCGCCGCCATCAGCAAAAAAACGGTTGAAATAGAACTCATACTTTTCTCTCGCGTTCACTTCAAAAATCAGCGGTTTGTCGCTGCATCCGCCGTTACCGCCACGGATACCTTTGAATATCACATCGTTGAGAGCATTCTTCTTGGCCTGTTCCACGGCATCGGCCTTGTCGCTGCCCGTGCCCCATGCACGCACCGTCACCGATCCGTCGAGTTCCGTACCCAGACACTGGGTTTCAAACGAATAGAACGAACCCTGGCTACTGATAGAAGTTGACTTGCGGCAAGAAGGAGCAAGTATCAGCAACAGAAGAGATAAAATCCAAAAACTGTATTTCATTGTCATTATGTTTTTTAAAATTCATAACCTACACTTAACACAACGAACGACTGGAAACGGTTCTCATTCCAAGGGTCCTTCATGCTTTGTCCCAAATAAGACAAGCCCAAAAGAAACGACGAACGCTTGAAATCGCCGAAACGCGCTCCGATAGTAGGACGGACCATCACACCGTCGTCAACCACACCGCCGACCGACAGTGAGTAGTAAGGCACCACCTTACGCTCATACGACGGAATAATGTTGCCGCGCACATTGGCATAAATCGGGAAAACGATGTCGGCATCACGGTAGCGGATGTTCTCGCCGTTGATGTAATAGCGCACACCAGCACCGACACCTACTTTCACATACTCGTTGAAACGGTAGCCCACAGTAGCGTCAAGTTCCGTCACCGGACTGTTGGAACGCTTCGAACCCACATTGGTGGAAATGCCGCCATAAAGGTCAAAGCCGAACCAGAAACCGCGGTCATATTCATAATAGCGGTTAAAGGTGCGTTTTCCATCCTTGAGCGAAGCCGCTGGATTGTTGGCCACCACTTTGTTGACCTCCGTAGCACGATATACATATTCAGTACCGTCGGCCGTAGTCACGGTAATTTTCTGTCCGTCAGCTCCGGTAGTCACCGTACCGTAAATCACACTACCGTTATTCAGCAGCACATAGCCGCTCTTGCTGTCCTGAGCGATTGCCCCCAGCCATATAGCCAGGAATGCAACCATTGCAACCAACCGTTTCATCAGAATCCGTTTGTTAAACCTTTCACTACACCGGCAGCCTGTAAATCCTTCAACAGCATATCCTTGTTGACCGTTACCACTGCCCCTACCTTATATTTCTTTTTAGCTATTTTCAGCACTTCACGATTGCCGCCTACCATTGTGGCATAAGCCTTATAGGAACCGCCGTCAGAAAAGAAATCCTTGAAGAAATCCGCATGTTGCTGCTCCACAATCGGAGAACCGGCCAACGGACGCTGACTCTGCCTCAATTCCTTGTTGGAAAATCCACGGAAAAGTACACCATGGACGGCACACTTCATCAATTCTTCGTCACCCGGATTGTTTTTGGAAGAAAGCACCCATACTTTAACCAGATAAGTGCCCTGCATTCCTGTTCCGGCACCCTCAATTTCGTAAGAAAGGGCATCGCCCGAAGAACCCTTTGCCTCTGCCTGCACCAGGCCGAACAGCAAAGCCATCAGAATAAATAAAATTTGTTTTTTCATATATGATTAATTTAATACTACTATAATCCATATCTCTCATTACAAAAATAGCGAATTATTTGAAACACCAGCAACACCCATCGCATTAAATTGCAACTATATAGTCAATTATATTCCAATTTATGTGAGAAATTTGCAACTATTTCTACAAAATTTATTCTTCAAAGTGTCGTTCCGACAACATTTGCCGGAGGAAATTGCCGATATTCCGCGAAAAATTGCGATATTCGCAGAAATTTTCAAAAAACAGAACTCAATGATTACTCAAGACCAACTAAAAGAGACAGAAGAACGCAAGCTGGCGTTGAGGAGGTATCTTTGACATCGACAATAAGAAAGTAGAAGTCGAAGAAGAAGAACTGCGCACCCATGTGCCTAATTTCTGGGACGACCAGAAAGCGGCCGAAAAGCAGATGCGCAAAGTGAAGGAACTTCACTATTGGATTGACAGCTATGAAGAAATAGCGAAAATGGTCGACGAACTCACACTGGGCTTTGATTTCGTAAAAGAAGGACTGCTCACGGAAGAGGAACTCGACGAAATGTATAAACATCTCATCGAAACATTTGAAAATGTCGAATTGCGCAACATGCTGCGCCGCGAGGAAGACAAACTGGGAGCCGTGCTGAAAATCAACTCCGGAGCCGGAGGTACGGAAAGCCAGGACTGGTCGTCGATGCTCATGCGCATGTACCTGCGCTGGTGTGAAAACCACGGCTACAAAACGTCGATTGTCCACATGGTGGAAGGTGACGAAGCCGGCATCAAGTCAGTGACGATTCAAGTGGAAGGCGATTTGGCATACGGCTATCTGAAAAGCGAAAACGGTGTCCACCGTCTGGTACGCGTTTCGCCGTTCAACGCTCAGGGCAAACGAATGACGTCGTTTGCATCAGTGTTTGTCACTCCGCTTGTCGACGATACGATTGAGGTGACCATCAACCCTGCTGACATTTCCTGGGACACATTCCGAAGCGGTGGTGCCGGCGGACAGAATGTGAACAAAGTGGAAACGGGCGTACGCCTGCGCTACAACTATAAGGACCCCGACACCGGTGAAGTGCGCGAAATCCTTATCGAAAACACGGAAACGCGCTCACAGCTCGACAACCGCGAGAATGCTCTCCGCCTGTTGCGCTCACAACTCTACGACATGGAGTTGCAACGCCGCATGACAGAACAGCAGAAAATCGAGGCCGGCAAAAAGAAAATCGAATGGGGCTCGCAGATACGTAGCTACGTGTTCGATGACCGCCGCGTGAAAGACCACCGCACGGGATTCCAGACATCGGACGTAAACGGTGTGATGGACGGAAATATCGACGGATTCATCAAGGCTTACCTGATGGAATTCGCACAGGAAAACTGATAAAGCCCGACTGACGGACTTTTCAGCCATAAGTTAGGACTGCATATTCTTAAGGAGGAAAATATGCAGTCCTACTTTTTTATATACCTGAAAAGCCAGATGAATTTGTAACAGCATTGTAATAACAATGCAATATTGCTGTTACAACAAAGTAGGTATTTTGCGGCAAAATTATTTGATACGGATATGAACAAACGACTGCTGACTATCTGCTCTGTGCTATTGCTTGCAATTGCCGCTTTCGCCTCCAACCGTCAGGAACGTCCGAAACTGGTTGTAGGCATAGTTGTCGACCAAATGCGCTGGGACTATCTCTACCGCTATTACGACCGTTTCGGAGAAGACGGATTCAAGCGGCTGATGAATAACGGTTTCAACTGCGAAAACGTAATGCTCAACTACATTCCGACAGTAACAGCAATCGGACATACATCCATCTACACAGGCTCCGTTCCTTCAATTCACGGCATTGCCGGAAACGACTTCTACCTGAACGGGAAAAAGACCTACTGTACCACCGATTCAACGGTAAGCACCGTTGGTTCGGATTCGAAAAACGGAAAAATGTCGCCACGCAACCTGCTGGCAACCACTATCGGCGACGAACTGAAACTCGCCACCAATTTCCGTTCCAAAGTCATAGGCATTTCCATCAAGGACCGTGCCGCCATTCTTCCGGCCGGGCATGCCGCCGATGCCGCCTACTGGTTTGACCCGACAAACGGGCATTTCATCACCAGCACCTACTACAACGACAAATTGCCGGAATGGGTGGAAGAATTCAACGACAGAAATCTGCCTGAAAAATACCTGAAACAGGACTGGAACACGCTCTATCCCATCGAGACCTATACGGCATCTTCCACCGACAACAATGATTTTGAACAGCCTTTCTCCGAAAACGATACACCGACATTACCGGTTCGCACTTCAAAACTCTATAAAACGAAAGGATACGGGCTTATCAGCAACACGCCTTACGGCAACTCGCTGATGTTCGACCTTGCAGAAGCCGCCATTAAAGGTGAAAAATTGGGACAACGCAACGAAACTGACTTCCTTGCCATCAGTCTCTCGTCGACCGACTATGTTGGACACCAGTTCGGAACCTACGCCGTCGAAACGGAAGACACCTATTTGCGACTTGACCGGGATTTGGCAAAATTCCTGAATCTGCTGGACACGACCATTGGCAAGGACAACTACATGATATTCCTTACAGCCGACCATGCTGCCGCACATAATTTCACCTTCCTGAAGGCGCATAAGATTCCTGCCGGAGGTTGGGAAACGGAAAACGTGGCCGCCGAACTGAACAAACGCCTGTCAGCAACATTCGGGACCGACGAAAAACCGGTCAAAGACGTTTTGAACTATCAGGTATTCCTCGATGAAGATGCCATAAAGCGCGCCAAACTTTCACGCGAGGCCGTCATACAAACCATCATCGGACAACTGCTCGAAAATGAAGCCGTAGCCTATGCCGTAGAAATGGAGAAAGCTGCCGTGGCAGCCGTTCCCGAAAAGGTGAAACAACGCATCATCAACGGCTACAACAACAAACGCAGCGGCGACATTCAAATCATCATGCAACCAAACTGGTACGAGATATACAATCATTCCATTAAGAAGAACACACAGGGCACGACACACGGAGTTTGGCATCCGTATGATTCCCACATTCCTCTTATTTTCATGGGCAGCAACATCCCCACAGGCAAGACGCACCAACAAGTCAACATCACGGACATCGCTGCCACAGTATGTGCCATACTCCAGATACAGATGCCAAATGGATGTATTGGTAACCCCATAGAGGCCATTATGGATTAGTGTATCCTAAATTTTCCATTGAATAGATTCTTTAATTGGAAAGCATTGCCTGAGGTAGGTAGTGCTTTTTTTGTATCCCGACCGTTCAACTGTGCTTGCGCCGACACTGGGGGCACTCGCCCTTAATGACAAACGAAACAGAATGAGCCGTAAATCCATCAGGCAAAGCAAAGTCGGGGATGGGCAGGTTTTCCATGCAAAACGACTGCCGGCACGATTCGCAATAAAAATGGATATGCGCATCCGAAAGGTTGCAAGCCCCTTCATTGGTGCACAGCTCATAGTTCAGCACCCCACGTCCGTCCTCAAAAGCATGCACGATGTCATGCTCCAGAAACAGCGTCAGCACACGAAAAATGCTCGACTTGTCCACCGTCAGCAAAGTGTCTTCCAAATCAGCAATACTCATCGGCTTTCCTGCATTCTTCAGCGCCTTCAACACAAGAATTCTATTCGCCGTCGGCTTCACCTTTTTCCGTTCCAGCCAGGCTTCAACTGTTGCGAGTTCCATAAGCAGTCATTTTACTGCAAATTTATAAAAAAGCCGAAGACTAATTGACCTTCGGTCATTTTTTGCAAATTGGTTGCATTTAACACTTACAATTGGAAAAAATCACAAAAAGCACATTCTTTATATTTTTAAACAAGGCAAAAATTACCTTCATTCCAAACTTAGGAACACAACCATATCAACTCTAAATAAGTACTCCATTAATCTACAATTCAATTAATTTCCTTTTAATTTTCCCAAACGCATTACAATTGAAGTTTGACTCCGCCCCATCTTCATTGATATATATCTCACACTTTTTCCTTCTGCATGCAATTTCAGTAAATACTCATCAGCTTTTTTAGTCCACCTTTTATTTGCATTTGGATGTTTTGCATAACTTTCTTCCGTTACCTTCTCCGGATGTAAGAATTCATCAACAAAAACAGATGGGAAACGGCGATCATACAATACAAAAGTTTTAATTTTTGCTCTTGTTATAGCAACATAAAACAATCGACGTTCCTCCCCATAAGGGAACTGATCACTGTCAGTCAAAACATAATTCAAGACAGGATCATCACTAACACGAGAAGGAAATCCATAAACATCTTTATTACATTGCAATATTAGCACATAATCAGCCTCCAACCCTTTGGATTTATGAACGGTTAAAAACTCAATTTTTCTACCTGAGATATAATAAAAAAATCTACTACCTTCCTTCACAGATTTAAACCTAAAAGAAAGATAATAATCATCAAACGAATATCTTCCTAACAAAAATATAGAGTTGTTATCTGGTAAAGAAGAAACGATTTTCTCAATAACGTTACAATATTCAGAACGGTCATACACACAAAATTCCAAATCGGTTTTAGCTGAATTACTAAATGGACGTATGTTTTTCTCAATTTGAGCTTTATTTCTTTGTATAAAACGAGAAGACAAAGAAATCAAGGGTTCGCCAAAACGATAAGTTGTTTCAATTTTATTTATTTCCGTATAACCAAAGAATTCCGGGAACTGACTAAATAACACCATATCACTTCCTGAAAAACGATAAATAGACTGCCAATCATCGCCAACACAATATAATTTTGCGGGAGTATCTCCCTGCCGCAATGCTTTCAAAAAATTATATCTGTCTACTGAAATATCCTGGAATTCATCGACAATAATATAATTATACTCAACAATGGATGAACTTCGACATATTTCAGTTGCATGAAGTATTACATCTGTAAAATCAAGACATCCCATCAAATGCAATTCCTCTTCATAACGATCATATATTGGCTGAAATATATTCCTAATAATAAATTCACCCCGTTGATCGTCATCAATCCTACTTAAAACATCAGAAATTGTTCTACCACTTGATTTTATTAATGTAACAAATGTAACTATTAACCGAATAAAAGCTTTCTCTTGTTTACTTCCTTTTGGCAACACCATATCATATAGTTCATCTTCTGATTTTTCATTAATTTCAACACCATTTTCCATTAACATTTCCTTCAGTTTTTGTTTCATATCATAATGTTGAAAATCTGCACTACACGTTACCAACAATCGAGTACCATATTTTTCATGAGCGGTTTTTTTCCATGTAATACCATCAGCATACCTCTCATTTGCCTCTTCATATGTCAAATTTTTATCTTCAGCAAACCACAACGGCACAAGCCCATGTTCATCTATACCAAAATGTTCTAAATAAAGTCTTTTTCCTATACCACAACAATCATAATAAATTGAAAAATCAGGTTTATATTGAGCATGCATTTCATCAGCAAGAGGATATTCGTAAGGTTCTTCATAACGAAACTTGACACCCAAAGCTGACAATATCGAACAGATTCTCAATTCCTGTTCACTACGAACGTACACCGCATTTCCATCCATATCCGGAAAAAGAGACTTTAATTGCAAATTCTTCATTTCTGATAATTGCGTCCGCCTTTCCGACTTCTTTTGTTCCCATTCTGTTTCCTCAAACTGATAGTCCATAAAATAAGATACCACATTCTTTTTAAATGTTGGTTCTTCTATCATCCGTTGAAAAATACGAACAAAAAGGGAGTCTGTATTTTCACAAATAGAAGGTTTCTTTCCTGTGTATTTAGCGACAATATCAATTGCTAATTTATGAAATGTATACCCTCTTAATCCTTGTATGTTTACACGTTCTGTCAACTCTGCAGCCGCTTTATTCGTATAACTTATCAACAAAATTTTTTCAGGGCAGACATGTTTTACTTCTATCAAATACTTGACTTTTCCCACAATAGAAGAGGTTTTACCACTACCGGCACTACTGACAACCAAACAATTATCTTCTTCTGATACGATAGAACGACGTTGTTGACTATCTAATGGATATTTCAAACATGTATCAAAAAAATAACTATACTGTTTCAATTGTTTTTGAGCAAATCCATCATTATGCCGAACAACTTGCAGATGTAAACCTCTACAATTTCTCTTAAAATCAGATATTACAGTCGGTACTCTTAACTTAAATCTTTCAAGTTTCCGAGACACGTTCTCAGCTTCCAACCATAACATCTTATAATGTTCCATAAACTCTTGTTCCATGCTTGCTGTTATAAACAGCCCTTCAAATAATCTTTCCAAATTCAAGAATATATCAACATAAGGGCTATGGAAATATGGACAGTTTTTATTCAGTTTCTCCACAATACTATTCACTTGCTTGCGCATGTGCAAATAAAAAAATGCAACTACACAAACAATCAATAATGTCACTATCAGAGATATTATCATTTTAATTATTTTTATTCAAACAAAGCGACAAACTTGAACGACTAATAAAGCCTTTTAATTTCTTGAAATCGGCATTACCATTCTATTGGCCTCTTCTATCGACCACTGCACTTGCCAAGTTCTACCATCATTGCGGTCCAACAGGATAAACGTATAAATATTATTAGTCGGAGTCAAACTAAAACGTCCCTCATAAGCCTGCTGGTTTCCTGACACCAGCGAAACGTTGTTCAACGGTACTTCAAAACGATTGTTCCCATTTATATCATACTGCACCTGCCATATTTTTCCATTACGCGTATCCAATTTGAGAAATGTCCACATATTTGTCGTAGGATACAATTCAAAGTTTTTCGGCATCAGCACCGTTTGTTCAACAAATTTTTTGTCACTTTCTTTTTTATTTTCAGAACAAGCAGTCAGAAAAAGGCAACAAAGCATAAATAGATAAATAAATTTTTTCATAGTACTTAAATTTTATGATGTCAACACTACTACAAATTTAGCTATAAATAAAAGAATTACAAGCATCTGAAACCGAATATAAATCAATTCCCGGCAAAAAAGGCTACAACTATTTTTCATTCTTTCATTTTCGAGCGATTTTCCGTAAGTTTGCGGAAAAATTTCCCCCATGGACGAACTTTTCTATTCGGCAGTTGATTTGCTGAAACAATTGATAGCTACACCGTCGGTGAGCCGCGACGAAGCTGGTGCCGCCGACGTAATTGAAAAATTCATGCGCGACAATGGCTGCATGCCCGAACGCAGCGGAAACAACGTGTGGTGCAAGTCGGCCGACTTTTCGCCGACAAAGCCTACCCTTCTGCTCAATTCCCACATCGACACCGTGAAGCCGGTAGCCGGCTGGACGTACGACCCTTTCCAGCCGACAGAGGATGAAGAAGGACGGCTCTACGGATTGGGAAGCAACGACGCGGGAGCTTCGGTGGTCAGCCTGTTGGCAAGTTTCTTGTGGCTTACACAACAGCCTCAACCCTACAACCTGATTTTCCTGGCTTCATGCGAAGAGGAAGTGAGCGGACGCAACGGCATCGAATCCGTGCTACCCATGCTTCCGCCTATCACAGTAGCAATTGTGGGCGAACCTACGGGCATGAATCCTGCCGTTGCCGAAAAAGGCCTCATGGTGCTCGACGGTGAGATAACCGGAGTATCGGGTCATGCCGCACGCAACGAAGGGGTAAACGCCATCTACAAGGCCGTACAGGCTGTAGAAACACTGCGGACACTCTCACTGCCCAAGGAGTCTGCCTATCTGGGACCGGTGAAAATCAGCGTCACACAAATCAACGCCGGAACACAGCATAACGTCGTGCCCGACCTCTGCAAAATCGTAGTCGATGTCCGCACCACGGATGCCTACACCAACGAGGAAACACTGGAACTGATTCGCAATGCCGTGCCCGACTGCACGCTGACTCCGCGCAGCACACGTCTGCGCCCGTCGTCGATAGCCGCCAATCACCCGATTGTGCAACGGCTTGTATTTGCGGGTAAAACTCCGTTCGGCTCTCCCACGCTGAGCGACCAGGCTCTGATGCCGTTCCCTTCCGTGAAAATCGGCCCGGGCGACTCAGCCCGCTCGCACACGGCCAATGAGTACATCCGTCTAGAAGAAATCCGCGAAGCCATTCAACTCTACACAACGACACTCCATCAACTCAACATTGTTTAATACGCAAAACAAAATGCCAACCAACCAATATTTAGCCTCTAAGCCCCGATACGAAATTCTTGACGGTCTCCGCGGCGTTGCTGCACTTACCGTCATCATTTTCCACCTGTTTGAAACCTATTCCAAAGGTCCGGTTTTCCAAATTGTCAACCATGGCTACCTTGCCGTCGATTTCTTTTTTGTCCTTTCCGGATTTGTGGTAGGCTATGCCTATGACGACCGCTGGGACAAAATGTCAATCGGCAGTTTCTTCAAACGCCGTCTGATTCGTCTCCACCCGATGGTGGTGGTCAGCACACTCATCGGTGCATCCTTTTTCTATCTTCAGGATTGCGATGCGTTTTCCAACATATCCCAGACCGGCGCAGGAAAATTCCTGCTCTGCATTCTTTTGGGCATTTTGATGATTCCTGCCGGTAAAAATCTGGATATCAGAGGTTGGGGAGAAACCAACGGATTCAACGGACCGAACTGGACATTGACTTATGAATACATAGCCAACATTCTCTATGCTTTCTTTTTCCGCCACCTCGGAAAAGTGAGCCTGGCAATATTGGTCAGCCTCTGCGCTATATTGACTCTGAACCTGACACTGAACTGGGACATTTTCGGACTTTGGGCCGACCGCACAGCACAAGCCTATACGGTCATCGGCGGTTGGAGTCTTACAGCTCCGCAAATTCTCATCGGATTCACCCGACTGCTTTATCCGTTCCTTTGCGGACTGCTGTTGTCGCGAATAGGGAAATACATCACCGTACAAGGCGGTTTCTGGTGGTGCTCCCTGCTTCTATTGGTTGTTCTGTGCACACCCTACATGGGCGACAGCATCAACATCCGCGACGGCATCTATAATGCGGCGTGCATCCTGTTTATTTTCCCGCTGATGGTAATGATTGGAGCAGGAAGCCGTATTTCCGGAAAATTCAGCACAAAGGTCTGCAAATTCCTCGGTGATATTTCCTACCCGGTCTACATTGTCCACTATCCGTTCATCTATTTGCAGGTGGCTTGGGTGCGCCATAATCCCGAAGCGCCGCTCTATCAGCACGTATGTGTAGGCGCAGGTGTATTCTTTTTCTCCGTTCTTCTTGCCTATTCACTGTTGAAATCATACGACGAACCTGTCCGCGAATGGCTCAAGAACAAACTTTTCAAAACCGTCAAACAAACGGAAAAACGATGAAAATTCTGATAACCCTCTGCCTGCTTCTGTGTCTGTCGGCACCACACGTTCAGGCACAACTCGTCACGGGTGCCGATTTCAGTTGGCTGACGGAACAGGAAGCCGAAGGCATCACTTTCAGCGACAGCAACGGCAACAGCCGCGACTGCGTGCAACTGCTGAAGGAAAACGACATCAACGCGGCGCGGTTTCGCGTTTGGGTAAACCCGGCGGACAATTGGTGCAACGCTGACGATGTGACGGAAAAAGCGCGACGGGCCAGCCGGGAAGGGATGAAAATAATGATTGACTTCCACTACAGCGACTCATGGGCGGACCCGTCAAAACAATTCACGCCGGAAGCCTGGACAGACTATGACATCCATGAGCTATGCACGGCTGTCTACAACCATACGCGCGACGTACTCGGCAAACTGAAAGCCGAAGGAATCGTAGTCGACTGGGTTCAAGTGGGCAACGAAACCCGCGGCGGCATGCTCTATCCGTTGGGAAAAATTGAAAACGGCGAAAATTTTGCATGGCTGGTCAATTCGGGCCACGATGCGATAAAGTCGGTGTTTCCCGATGCCAAAGTGATTGTGCATGTCGACAACAGTTGGGATGCCGGACTTTTTGACTATGTTTTCGACTATCTCACGGAACATCAGGCTCGCTACGACCTGATTGGAATGTCGCTCTATCCGGTCAATACTTACGACAGCCAATCGGCCAACTATTTCCGCACGTCACAATGGGAGGAAAAAGCCGACCTGTGCCTGCAAAACATTCGCCGCGTGGCTGAAAAATACGGTAAAAACGCCATCATCTGCGAAACCGGCGTACCTAATGCCTACACTACCGAAACGCTTGCCGACAGCCAGACATGGGAGCAACGGTGCAGCAACGATGCTTTCGACTATTACACTTACATGCTGGCAGAACTCGCCCGCACTCCTCAATGCGAAGGCATTTTCTATTGGGAACCGCAATGCTACGGCAACTGGAAGGCGTACCCGATGGGAGCATTCCTAAGCAACGGCTCGCCCAACGGCATTTTCGATGCCCTCCGCAACTTCCACGACCAATCGGGCATACGGCAGATTTCAACAGAACAAGACTGCCGCCTCCGCCTGTCAGGAAAAAAGCTCTGCATTACAGGAAAAGCCGCGGTAACATCGGTGACTGTCTATGCTCTGTCGGGCACGCCTCTGTTTCAAACCCGTCCTGACACCTGCGAATGCAGCCTTGACCTTTCGTCTTTTTCCGCCGGACTTTATCTGCTGACAGTGAGCACCCCCTCCCGCACATTCAGCCAACTGCTGTCAATATAGGCAGACAACAAGGCACCGCTATCTATTTTCAGAAAAGAAGGCAAAACGAATATATAGTATATTATTGCTTTTTTGTTATATAATTTTCCAATTACATTATTGGATTTACTATCTTTGCAGAAAATAGGGAAACGACCCGGAATGAAAATCCGACAAGTTTGGCTTTCCGATTTCGGCTTTCACTATCTTTGAATAAGATAGGATGCGGTTCGGGATAAAAAATATCTGAAACAAGTTTCGATATTTTGTTCTCCTCTCACCTTGCACTATCTTTACACGAGACATGCAATTATGCGGAACAAGCCCATGACAGAGGTTACACCTCCAGCTGTCCGCCATTTTCAATCAAACGATTATTCAAAAAATTATGGAAAAAATCATATTGACAGGCGACCGTCCTACCGGCAAACTTCACCTCGGACACTATGTCGGCTCTCTGCGCCGCCGTGTGGAACTTCAGAATTCAGGCGAATTCGACAAGATTTATGTCATGATTGCCGATGCACAGGCTTTGACCGACAACGCCGACAATCCTGAAAAAATCCGCCAGAACATCATCGAGGTAGCCCTCGACTATCTTTCTGCGGGACTTGACCCGGAAAAGACTACGATTTTCATCCAGTCGCAAGTTCCTGAACTCTGCGAACTGGCGTTCTACTATATGAACCTCGTGACCGTTTCACGCGTTCAGCGCAACCCGACCGTAAAAACGGAAATCAAGATGCGCAACTTCGAAACGAGCATCCCCGTAGGTTTCTTCTGCTATCCTGTCAGCCAGGCTTCTGACATCACAGCCTTCCGTGCTACAACCATACCGGCCGGCGAAGACCAGGAACCGATGATTGAGCTGACACGCGAAATCGTAGGCCGATTCAACAACACTTACGGCAAAACGCTTGTCGAACCGGAAATCCTCCTGCCCGACAATGCTGCCTGCATGCGCCTTCCGGGTATCGACGGCAAGGCCAAGATGAGCAAATCGCTCGGCAACTGCATCTACCTTTCCGATACGGCGAAGGAAGTGGCAAAGAAAGTAAAGAGCATGTACACCGACCCGCTCCACCTCAACGTAAGCGACCCGGGACACCTCGAAGGCAACTGCCCATTCATCTATCTTGACGCGTTCTGCAAGGACGAGCACTTTGCAAAATACAACCCGGAATACAAGAACCTTCAGGAAATGAAGGACCACTACACCCGTGGTGGTTTGGGCGACGGCACAGTGAAGAAATTCCTCATCAACATCCTTGAAGAAACGCTCGCACCGATTCGCGAACGCCGTCAGGAATGGGAAAAGGATATTCCAGGCGTATTCGACATCTTAAGACGTGGTAGCGAAGAAGCTCGCCGTGTGGCAGCCGCTACGCTCGAGGACGTACGTCGCGCCATGCGCATCAACTATTTCGAAGATGCCGACCTCATTGCCGAACAGGCCAAGAAATATCAGAAATAAGGGAACAATCCCCATCCATACACATCCGTCGCCGGTATGCGCCCAGCCGCACACCGGCGACGCTGTTTTTCCTCCACAACATTCACCCCTCGCCCAAAAACAGAATACCAGAAAAAACAAGCCTCACCTCTTGATTATTTCCAAATTTATTCATACTTTTATGATATCAAAATAATATCACAAAATACAACACATATGAATACGAACGAATTCAATTTCAAGGGTTTTCGGATGAACGGATTTCTCGCTCTGTTCATTTTCTTCTTTCTGTTGGCGGGAGCGGTTGTTGGATGCTTTTTCGCAGGCGGAATCTACTACATTTTGGGTGCCGTATTGGCGGTGCTTTGGATTATTCTGAACTGCGGCTACATGATGCTTGAGCCAAACGAGGCACGCGTCATGGTGTTTTTCGGGAAATATAAAGGTACGTTCAAGGAGACAGGCTATTTCTGGGTAAATCCGTTCATGAGCACCAAGAAATTGTCGCTGCGCGCACGAAATCTGGACATTGACCCCATCAAGGTGAACGACAAGATAGGCAATCCCGTCCTCATCGGCCTTGTACTGGTATGGAAACTGAAGGACTCCTACAAAGCCATGTTTGAAATCGACGCACAGACCATGGCAAGCGCAGCCGGAACAACCGAAAACGGAAAAACTACGGGCAGCACCGTGGCCAACCGCATGAACGCATTCGAAAATTTTGTCAAAATACAAAGCGACGCGGCGCTGCGTCAAGTGGCAGGACAATATGCCTACGACGACAACGAAACAGACGCCGGCGAACTCACCCTACGCTCCGGTGGTGAGGAAATCAACGACCAACTGGAACAGAAGCTGAACGAACGCCTTGACATGGCAGGCATCGAAGTCGTGGAAGCACGCATCAACTACCTTGCCTACGCTCCGGAAATTGCCGCCGTTATGCTCCGCCGCCAACAGGCTTCGGCCATCATCAGCGCCCGCGAAAAAATTGTGGAAGGTGCCGTATCGATGGTTCACATGGCATTGGACAAGTTGTCGAAAGACGACATCGTGGAGCTCGATGAAGAGAAAAAAGCGGCCATGGTGAGCAACCTGCTGGTGGTGCTTTGCGCTGACGAAGCCGCACAACCTGTAGTTAACACCGGAACGCTGAACCATTAATTCAGAATCTGTCGCTGAATGACTAAGAAAGAAAATACCACCAAAAGTTTCGTACTTCGCATTGATGCCGCCACGATGGAAGCCATTGAAAAATGGGCTGCCGACGAATTTCGCAGCACCAACGGACAGCTCCAGTGGATTATCAACGAAGCCCTACGCAAAAGCGGCCGGCTGAAAAAGAAGAAATCCACAGAAGCAACGGAGACATAACTCTTTTTGAACCAACTCAAAATTTCACAGTTTTCCATTACAAATAAAAAAGCTCCTTTCTTCAAAATCAATTATGAACAAATACTATATTGCAAGACACGATATTTATCAACAAGCAAAAGAAGTTCTTTACCACAAAAAGAAAACAAGTGATGCTGTTCAAGAGTTAGTTATAAAATACCCCAAACTAAATCCTAGATCGCTTGCCGGATATTATATTCCAATTTTAGAATATTTGATTAACGGCAGAACATTTAAAGGCAATATCAGTTTAGATTTTTGGACATACTACATCAAAAAAATCCAAGAAGAATTTCACTCAACATAATTCTCCAATGCTTTATTATGCCTAGAATCGACAATACAATATTATCAAGATATGGGAATTCAAAGACCTTGATATAAAAAAATTCTACAAGATTTTCAACAAGACATAAATGATTTAGATAATCTAAACTCTAAATATATTCCTGAATTTGATGAATTACCTACAACAGACTATGAGGGATTACGCATTTCTGTCTTAGTAAACAAGTACGAAAGAAGCATAGAAGCGCGAAAAAAATGTATAGAACTCAAAGGATGTACTTGCATCGTCTGCGGTTTCAATTTTGAAAATGTTTACGGAGATTTTGGAAAAAATTTTATCCATATTCATCATATTGTTCCGATCTCAAGTATTGGTAAAAAATACAAAATTAATTATGCAACAGATTTAGTTCCTGTTTGCCCAAATTGTCATGCCATGTTACATAGAAAAAGAGATGGAAAAAATCTTAGTATAACAGAATTGAAAAAATTGATATCGCAACAAAAACATTAACACTTCTATTTCTCTTTAATAGCGTTAATACCTCATTATCATAACGCTGCAACTACCCTTTCTTGAACAATACCCACAAAATTGATAAAATTATTCTTTCGACAAAAAGTCAACACTATCGTAGTAATGTACTAGATTCTCGACAAAACAATCTTGCCTCGCAAAGCTACGAAAAAAGTTATCGGTTAGAGAGAATCACCCGACTCGCTCTAACCGATAATTTATATACACTAAACCTCATCAGCATGCTACCGGATAGGAATTATCATACCACTGATTGCAGCGGCCATAGGAGCTTTTCCGTAAACCCATATTTTTCCTACTGATGAACAAGTCTTTTATGAAATTTGCTGCCGACGGCTTTCCAAGGTATCTGCCGGCGGGAAGCTATGGCAAGAGCTAACAGATAGGAGCCGATGGTAATGACAAGGAAGGTGATATAGAATGTGGCAATAGCGTTGGTAGCATTGTCTGCAAAATAGTGCTGGCGCAGAATCCAACGTTTCAAGAAATACATATAAGGCATGTGGAGTGCCATAATGGCAAGAGAATTTCTGCCGAACGATGCCAACAGACTGTTCAGATGCGTAGGTTTGGAAAAATAGCGCACGTTCAGCAGCAAAATAATGGCGGCCAATGCCCCTCCATAGAAAAGTGCCGCATTGGCAGGCAAGTAACTGCACAGCACGTCGAAACGGAAATTATTCACCCGACAGTAGACCACCGTACCGGCAAACGCCAACGCCGCCCCTCCCAGCACC
>OJMG01000637.1_pt1 | contig 34635 bp, 25 predicted proteins | sample 1597141 | NCBI WGS metagenome assembly OJMG01 (sample SAMEA2452119, study PRJEB22498) | human gut metagenome | biome: human feces; feature: human gut; material: feces | place: Australia | collected 2012 | reverse complement strand
ACAATGGCATTTTTATAATTCAATAATAAATCATAATTCTTCGACGGGCGGTATCAGCACGAATTATGATTTATTATTGAATTATAAAAATGCCATTGTCGGCGAATACGTGATGAAAATTGACCAGTGCCTTTTAGCACTTCCCGGTACAAAGTTAGAAGATATTCAGACGGTATTTTCCCATCCGCAGGGATTGTTGCAGAGCCGTAAATTTATGAAGGAACATCCTCTCTTTGAAGGTGTGGAATATGGTTCAACGGCAGCAGCAGCCAAGAAGGTGGCGCAGGATAAAGATGAGACGCAGGCGGCGATTGCAAGCCGGCGTGCAGCTAAAGAATATGGACTTGAAATTGTTGCCGATTCCATTCAGCAGGAGAAGAACAACTGTACGAGATTTATTATTATCGGACCAAAAGAAGTTTACACAAAAGAGAGCAATAAACTCGCACTGTGCATTGAACTACCGCATCAGAGTGGTACACTGTACCGGATTTTGTCCCATTTTCTTTATAACGATTTGAACATGACACAAATTGAGTCGCGTCCGATTCCGGGACGAAACTGGGAATACCGCTTCTTTGTTGATGTGGAGGGAAACTTAGACGATGCGGCTGTGCAGAATGCACTTCGCGGTGTGAAAGAGGAATCTGCCTTTATGCGTGTGCTTGGCAACTTTGAGGCATAAAAGACACACTTTCGTCAAAAAGACCACACAATTCATACAAAAAGCGAACAAAAACCGCACACATTTTCATATTATGATAAGAGCAACAAAGACGAAAGGATGTGTGCGAATATGAAAAAATTTGCTAAAATATTAGCAGCAGCTGTGTTATTTGGAACAGCCGCTGGAACCGCTTTTCAGGGAGCGGAAATGATTGGAAAGAATGTGTTAGTCAGCCAGAATGAGACGGTGAAAGATAGTGCCTCTGCGAAACTGGCAACGACTACGGTGACGACAAACCAGAGTACATCGATATCCGATGTTTCATCAATTTCGGAGCAGGTGCTTCCGTCGATTGTGGCAATTGATGTTACGGCACAGACTACAACCAATACGCCGTTTGGCGCACAGACGAGTGAAGGAACCGGAAGTGCATCCGGTATTATCATTGCTCAAAAAGATAACAAAATGTACATTGCGACAAACAATCATGTTGTCGAAGGAGCCACTTCAGTTACCATTATTTTTAACGATGGGAGCAAAGTGAGTGCTACTGTAAAAGGAACGGATTCATCAACGGATTTAGCTGTTGTAGAAGTGGATATGAGTAAATTGTCGGATTCGACAAAGAAGAATATAAAAATTGCTACGATTGGCGACAGTAAAAAGACGAAAGTCGGCGAACAGGCAATTGCAATTGGCAATGCCCTTGGCTATGGAACGAGCGTTACGGTCGGTTATATTAGTGCAAAGGACCGTGAGATTGACGCCGAAGACAGCGCAAGTGTAAAATTGATTCAGACAGACGCAGCAATTAATCCGGGAAACAGCGGCGGTGCATTAGTAAATAGCAAAGGCGAAGTGATTGCTATCAATTCCTCAAAATTTGCTTCTGAGGAAGTAGAGGGAATGGGATTTGCGATTCCGATGGCAACTGCAGAGCCAATCTTAGAAGAGTTAATGAATCAAAAAGAAGTGGCAGCAAACAATCAGGCTTATCTGGGTATTACCGGCCGTGATGTGACAAGCGAATACGAGCAGGCATATGGAATTCCGCAGGGAATTTACATTTCAGAAGTTTCAGCTGGTTCACCGGCAGAGAAAGCAGGATTGCAGAAAGGATATATTATTACCAAATTAAATGGAACGACCGTGAAAACACTTTCCCAGTTGCAGGAAAAACTTTCAAAGTGTGAGGCAGGAACACAGGGTAAAGTCACTGTAAAAATTGCTTCCGGTTCATCCTATCAGGAAAAGACATTTTCTGTTACGTTTGGTAAAAAACAGAACTAATGGAGGAACAATATGTTTGATTATGAACGTCTGGAGGCACTTTCCATCGAAGGAGAGGCTCCACAGTCAGAACCGGAGAGACAGTATTATTTTATGAAAAAGTGCAGGCAGTGGGCAGAGGAAGAGAAAGAGCGAATCGGACATCCTCTTACCATGTCAATTCAGACGCTAGGCTGTCAGATGAATGCAAAGGACTCGGAGAAGATGACAGCAATTCTTGAGTATATTGGATACAAAGAAGTAGAGGAACCGGTTGCGGATTTTGTTTTATACAATACGTGTACTGTTCGCGAAAATGCTAATTTAAAAATCTATGGACGGCTTGGTTATTTGAAAAATCATAAAAAGAAAAATCCGTCGATGAAGATTGCCCTCTGCGGATGTATGATGCAGGAAGCCGATGAGGTAGAACGGATTCGCAAGAGTTATTCGTTTGTCGATTTGGTATTTGGTACACATAACATTTATAAACTGGCAGAGTTACTGTATACACAGGTGCAGTCGGCACGTCCGGTGATGGATGTGTGGAAGGAAGCCAAAGAGATTGTGGAAGATTTGCCGGGAAAACGTAAATATCCTTTTAAGACCGGTGTCAATATCATGTATGGCTGTAACAACTTTTGCAGTTACTGCATTGTGCCATATGTGCGCGGGCGGGAGAGAAGCAGAGAGCCGGAGGATATTATTTCCGAAATCAAAGGCCTTGTGGCTGATGGCGTGGTAGAGGTAATGTTACTTGGACAAAATGTAAATTCTTATGGAAAGACTTTGGAAAATCCGGTTACGTTTGCTAATCTATTGCGTCAGGTAAATGAAATTGAAGGGCTTAAGAGAATCCGGTTTATGACATCGCATCCGAAGGATTTGTCGGATGAGCTGATTGAGGCGATGGCGGAATGTGATAAAGTATGCACTCATCTGCATTTGCCATTGCAGTCGGGAAGCACGGAAATCTTAAAGAAAATGAACCGTAAGTACACGAAAGAATCCTATCTTTCTTTGGTGGAGCGGATTCGGGAAAAGAATCCAAAACTATCGCTTACGACGGATATTATTGTTGGATTTCCGGGAGAGACAGAAGAAGATTTTGAAGACACATTAGATGTAGTAAGAAAAGTTCGCTATGACAGCGCCTACACCTTTATTTATTCAAAGCGCACCGGTACGCCGGCGGCTGCAATGGAAAATCAAGTGCCGGAAGAAGTAGTGAAAGAGCGGTTTGACAGATTGCTGCATGAAGTGCAGGGAATTTCCGCAGAGATTACAAAGAGTATTGAGGGTGAGACGGTTCCGGTTCTAGTAGAAGAGATAAATACACAGAACGAAGAACTTTTAACCGGACGCTTATCCAATAATGCGGTCGTTCATTTTCCAGGCGATGCCTCCTTAATTGGAGAAATCTTACCGGTAAAATTAGTTGAAAGCAAAGGCTTTTATTATATGGGAGAAATCGTGAGATAAAAAAAGAAACTGCAATTCATTTCCTAAAAGGGAGATGAGTCTGCAGTTTCTTTTTTGTTAAACTGTTTTTGGCTCCGGATAATCTTCTCCAAAAGTTTCTACCGTTACTTTTTCCATAATAACCGGTGTAAGTGGCATATCACTCCAGTCAGTAGCAACTTCGGCTAATTTATCTACAACATTCATGCCTTCAATAATTTTACCAAAAGCGGCATAAGAGCCATCGAGATGAGGGGCTTTCTTATGCATAATGAAAAACTGGCTTCCGGCGGAGTCCGGATGCTGGGAGCGTGCCATGGAGATGACACCTGGGTCATGGCTTAATGAGTTGTCATAGCCATTTAAAGAAAATTCTCCGGGGATGCTGTAACCGGGACCGCCGGTTCCGTTTCCATCCGGGTCACCGCCCTGAATCATAAAGCCACTAATGATACGGTGGAAGGTGAGTCCGTCATAAAATCCTTTGTTTACCAAAGAAATAAAATTGTTTACTGTGTTCTCTGCAACTTCAGGATAAAGTTCAAGCTTCATAACATCGCCGTCATTCATCACAATTGTTACAATGGGATTTTTTTCTGCCATAATGATAGATCCTTTCCTATTCAAATTCCAGCGGTTAAAACCGCTTTTTTTATTGTAAAAGATTTTTGCAGCAGATGCAAGCCTTTCGACAAACAATGATAGTGAGAAATGTAGAAACTCTACTGTCTTGATTGGATTGTGTCTAACGATGTCAGATGAAAGAATGATTTGGCTGACAATAATGGGAAAAGGGAGCGGCCGTTTGACAAGCTTTGCAGAGTCTATCGTCTATAATGAGCCTACACAAACGGAAAGGGGATGAAGATGCCAATGAGAGTGAAGTTATACTTAGATGTATTCTTTCTGATTAACACAGGGATGAATCTGGTGGTTTTTCTGACACAGAGTTTATTGATGCAAAAAACCATTCGGTTGTGGCGCCTTATCCTTGCGTCAGTATTAGGAGCTGTGATGGCGTGTCTTTTGGTATTGTTTCATGTGCACAGAAATCTCCTGTTGCTTGTTTTGTCCTATTTTTTTGTTAGTGTTTTTCTTGTCCGGCTTGCTTTTGGTAAAATGACGACTGCAAGAACGGTGATGCACCTTTTACTTTATTATGCATGTGCCTTTATTCTGGCGGGGCTTTTGCTTCAGGTACAAAAAAGTTTTCATTACCCGCTTACTGGGGCATCGATGTTAGGGCTTATGCTTTTTGTTCTCTTTCTTTTGCGGTATTTTATGCCAAAACTAAAAAAAGAAAAAGAACGGGTGTCATATCTTTACCGGCTGCGGATATATGACCGGGGAAATAAAATCGAAGGAATGGCACTTTTGGATACCGGAAATGGACTTTACGATGCAATCAGCAAAAAGCCGGTTATGCTTGGCAGTAAAAATTTTTTGGAAAAGTTGTGGAAGGGAAAGGATCCGCCCCTGATGCGGATGATTCCTTATCACTCCGTAGGAAAAAAGATGGGAATGCTTTGTGCTTTCCGGGCACAGCGATTGGAAATCGAATGTGGGGGAGACTGGCAGTTTGTGGAAGATGCGTGGGTGGCAGTTTGTGAAGAATGTGTTTCTGTGGATGGAGAATACGAAATGATACTGCATCCCGATATGTTGAATAATGAAAATGGAAAGGAGAAATCATAGTATGCTGCTTAAGATTTCGATGCCGGGACAGTTTCAGTTTCGGATGATTCAGGATTGGAAAAGTGTATTTTTTCACCGCGGAGGTGATATTCATTATATTGGAGGGGCAGAGATTCTGCCGCCGCCACTGGAGCCGGGAGAGGAGGCAGCCTGCATTGAGAAACTGGGGGGAGAGCAGAACGAAAAAGCCAGGAATACACTGGTAGAACATAACCTTCGCCTTGTTGTGTACATAGCGAAAAAATTTGATAATACAGGTGTCGGCGTGGAGGATTTAATCTCGATTGGAACAATTGGTCTGATGAAGGCAATTAATACCTTTAACCCGACGAAAAACATCAAACTTGCAACCTATGCGTCACGCTGTATTGAGAATGAAATTCTTATGTATCTGCGTAGAAATAATAAAACGAAATTAGAGGTATCCATTGATGAACCTTTAAATGTCGACTGGGATGGAAACGAACTGCTGCTCTCGGACATTTTGGGAACAAGTGAAGATATTATTTACAAAGACATTGAAAAAGAAGTTGATAGAAGTTTACTGCGTAAAGCATTGGAAACATTATCTGAACGAGAACAAACGATTATCCGTCTTAGATTTGGAATCGACGATAAACTCGGACAGGAACTCACACAGAAAGAAGTCGCAGACCTCTTAGGCATCTCCCAAAGCTATATCTCTCGTCTGGAAAAGAAGATAATGAAACGTTTGAAAAAAGAGATTTTACGTTTAGAGGGGCGATAGAAATAAGAAGTTACAAATCGACTCGAAACAAAAGATTCGCTTTCGCGAATAAAGTTTCTCGCTGATTTGTAACTTCTTTTCTATTACAACTATCTTATTTGTTATCATCCTCATATAAGAAGTAATCGAATGCTGCGACGGTGCTGCTTTCCTCACCGTTTGAGGTTGCATACAGTCCGATGGTGTTTCCGACAAAGCCACCGGCTACATCAGTAGACAGAATTCTTGCATCTACTTTATCCGCAAGTATTTTCTCAGATTTGCCATCGACAGAATAAGCAAAGGTTAAATCCTGTTCATTTTCCGTGATGCGAAGTGTGAGGTCAGGATAAAGGGCATCCAGTATTTCTTCTTTTAAGACAGTGACCTCATCACGTTCTGTCTTAACAAGAGAGAGAACAGTGGCGTCTCCTTTTTTGCCGGCCAAGAGCTGGTAGTTAAATGACTGGCTCTGGTAAATGGCAATTCCTGCCTGCTCGTTTTCTACAGCAGGAGAAAACGAAAGTTTTGTTTCTGCTGTAAAATCAAAACTAAGCTGGCGCTGACACACATAGGAAGGAGTTCCTTTTGTGGATAACGTATCAGCATCCGGTTTCATTTCTAAATATCCCGGACGATTTGTAAGAGAATAGTTTTCCTCTTTCGGATTGCGTAAATACATAAAATGAAGTGGAAGCGTATCGGTGTCAAAATCTTCTTTTGCAGGAATTTCTTTCGCTTCATAAGCAGGAAGATTAGGCATTGGGAAAGTATCTTCCAAAATACCTTTTCCCGGATTGATTACCGGCCATCCATCTTCCCAGATAAATGGTACTAAATAAGTTTCGCGTCCTAAATTCCTATAGTAGCCGCCTCGTGGACGGGAAGCTAAGCATACCATCCACCATTCGCCATTCTGGGTTTCAACGATATCCGGATGTCCGACATTTACAATCGGATAGTGATAGCCAAGATGACGGTGTGTGAAAATTGGATTTGCCTTATGACCGGTAAAAGGTTCTGTCAAACTTTTGCTTCGTGCAATTGAAACAGCATGGTTGTGTCCGGTTCCGGCTTCGGATATCAAAAGATAGTAATAGCCGTCTTTCTTATAGATATGTGGTCCCTCCGGCCATTCCACGCCGCGGAGAGCACCATGCCATGCCGGGTAACTTTCGCCGACAAGTTTCATCGTATTTAAATCTAATTCCTGAATATAAATTTCATTATCTCCGAAATAGCGGGAGCCTTCTCTGCGGTTCTGTGTACCACAGTAGTAGCATTTGCCATCATCATCAAAGAAGAGAGATGGGTCAATGCCGGCAGAATCCAAAGGATATGGATCCGACCAAGGACCGGCAGGGTCCGTTGCAGTGACAATAAAATTATTGATATCATTTGTTGGTGTTACGTTTGTTGTAATCATGTAAAAGGTTCCGTCGTGGTAGCGCAGTGTCGGTGCAAAGATACCCTCACTTGTTTCTGCATTTACTAAAGGAAGCTGTTCTTTTCTTTCCAATATGTTACCAATCTGATTCCAGTGTACTAAATCACGGCTGTGAAAGATTGGAACACCGGGGAAATAAGCAAAAGTTGAAGTTACCAAATAATAATCATCGTTTACACGGCAAATCGATGGATCCGGGTAGAAGCCCGGAAGTATCGGATTCATGCCTTTTTTTTTGTTGTCCATAAAAACCTCCAAGTTGTTAAATATGTATACCTGCATTCTACTATATGGATTCTCTCTTGTAAATACAAAACATTTTCCAAGGGGAAAACAATCATTTTTTAGCAAAAATACATAAAAAAAACTATCAAAAACTATGGACATGTTACAAAAATGGTGATATACTTTATAACAAACTGTATACATATTATACAAAAAAACATTATGTGTTTTGCTCCGATGGCTTATTTCACTGGCAGAATGCATAAAAAGAGAAACAACGAAAGGAGATTGCGACAGCTATGTCAAAGTTGATGAAGAAAAAAGGCTTACGGACATTCTTGATTGTAGTACTGGTGATTATCGCTTTTGTACTATTTTTCAAGTTAAAAGGTTCTTCCGTAAGTGACAACTCCGACAAGTACGCAGGTGTGGATTTTGACACTATGAGCAGCGAATATCAGCGTGAAGGCCAGTACAGTGATTATGTGGCTAAGCGCACGGATGCCAATACACCAAGTGGTTCCTATGATATTCCGGTTGCCGGTTTCGTGAAGAAAGAGACAACCAAAAACGTCACTGTACATAATGATCTTGGTCCGGAGAATGAAAAATCAGAATCGGTGTTGATTCCGGAAGGAGAAAGCGCAGTGTATTCTGTTAATGTGGAAGAGGAGGGTTATTACAACTTGAACCTTGAGTATTATCCTTCCACAGGAGACAAGGACGACCGAGGAATTGCAATTGAGACCAAGGTAGAACTTTACAATGAAAAAACGGGTAAATACGAAACTCCATTTAATGGTGCCGAGGGTATTGACTTCGAACGTGTCTACACGGATGATGGTAAACCAACCAAGGATAACCAGGGAAATGAGATTCGTCCTTCCCAGATTGAGGATCCGACACGCGGATGGATTTCTTCCTATTTTGAAGACCCAACCGGATATGAGATGGATCCGTATTACTTCTATTTTAAGAAGGGTGTCAATAAGATTCGCTTAACTGGTGTCAACGAACGTTTGATTATGCGTAAGTTCACAGTAGGTAATATGAAGAAGATTCCTACCTATGCAGAGTACGCAGCAGAGAACAAAGGAAAGACAAATAACGTTGACAAATCTTACGTTCAGAAGATTCAGGGTGAAAAGTCGGACAGACGTTCATCACCATCTTTATATGCTACTTATGACCGTACATCGGGAGATACCGAATACGAGGATGAAAAAGGAAATGTTACCAAGCATAATACAGACAAACAGGTTTTGAATGTAATTGGTGGTACACAGTGGAAAGTTGCCGGTGACTGGCTGGAATGGACTACGAAAGTAGAAAAAGAAGGCGATTATGTAATCGGTATTAAAGGACGTCAGGGATATAACCGTGGTTATATCGCAAACCGTTCTTTGTACATTGACGGAGAGGTTCCTTTTAAAGAGGTAGCTAGTCTGCAATTTACTTACAGCAATGTTTGGGAAATGCTTTGCTTACAGAATGATAAAGGCGAGGCATACAAATTCCACCTCACTGCTGGAGAACATAAAATTCGTTTGAAAATTACACTTGGTGAGCTTGGTGAGTATCTCTCCCAGTTGTCTGAAAGTGTATACCGTATGAATCAGTACTATCGTCAGATTCTTGTATTGACAGGTACAGAGCCGGATGAGTTCCGTGATTACCAGATTGAAAAAGTATATCCGGATATCATTAAGGCAATGGGCGATGAGTCCAAAATCTTATATCGCTTAGTTGATGAAGTTACTGCATATACCGGTGAACGTGGCGGCGAAATCGCCGTAGCACAGACACTGGCTGCACAGATGGAAGAGTTTGTTGACCGTCCGGATAAAATCCCTCAGACGTTGTCGAATTTCAAAGAGAATGTATCTTCTCTTGGTACATCAATTAACAACTTGAGTGCAACGGCGATGGATATTGACTATATTGTTCTTGCCGGCGACAAATCTTCAATTGAAGAAGTAAACGAAGGAAGTTTTGACCGAATTGTACATGAGTGTACATTGTTTATTAACTCCTTCCGTTCCGATTCCTCTGCACTTGGTAATGTGTATGATTCGGATGATCCGGATGTTATCGATGTATGGATTACTGCCGGACGTGACCAGAGTAATATTTTGAAGAACATGGTAGATCAGCAGTTTACTCCGACTTCAAAAGAAACATATGGAAAAGAAATTAAAGTAAATGTTAAATTGATTGATGCTGCAGCGTCAGCAAATACAGTTACAAACTCTGCCGGTGCGGTAAATGCGATGCTTCCTGCCGTTATGTCAGGTAATGGTCCGGATGTAGCGCTTTGTATTTCGCAGACAGAGCCTGTCAACTACGCACTTCGTGGTGCGACTGTGGATTTGACCCAGTTCTCGGACTATAAAGATGTACTTTCTGAGTACCAGGCAAGTTCTTATGAGTCTTACTGGTTGAAAGATAAGACCGGACATAAAGGTTTGTATGGTCTGCCGGAGACAGAAAACTACAACGTATTGTTCTATCGTACCGATATTATGGATGAACTCGGTATTGATGCGACACAGATTAATACATGGGATGATGTAATTAAAGTCCTTCCGAAACTGCAGAAGAACAGCATGTCGTTTGCGATTCCTTCGGTAGAGCGTAAGATTAACAATGCATCCAACCCTGACCTTGCAAACTACTATGCACAGCTTGTTCAGCGCGGTGGTTCCTTGTACCGTGATGAGGGTATTGAGACAACAATTGGTAGTACAGAAGGTATTCAGGCATTTGAATTCTATACCAAATTGTTTACCAACTACAAACTGGTTAAACAGTACGATTTCGCAAACCGTTTCCGAAGCGGTGAAATGCCAATCGGTGTAGCGGATTACAGTACATTTAATACATTGTCTGTATTCGCTCCTGAGATTAAAGGTCTTTGGAACTTCGGTATGCTTCCTGGTGTGAAACAGGAAGATGGCTCAATCAACCGTTCCGTTCAGTCATGGGGTACTGCTTCTATGATGCTTAAAGGTGCGGAACAGCGTGGTAAGAAAGAAATTGCATGGGATTTCTTGAAATGGTGGGCAAGTGCTGATACACAGGCTACCTATGCAAGAGAACTTGAGGCTGTTATGGGTGCTGCGGCGCGTTATGCAACAGCAAACAAAGAAACCTTTAAGACTTTGTCTTGGAGCAGCAAAGAGTCCGCTGTACTGGATGAACAGCACAAATGGGCATTTGGTATTCCGCAGGTTGCCGGCGGATATTACACAGAACGTCATATCACAAACGCAATCCGTAAAGTTATGAATAACAACGAGGACCCTCGAGAGACGATTCTTGATTATGTTATTACGATAAATAAGGAGTTATCAAACAAACGTGAAGAGTTTGGTTTGAAGACTCTGGAACAAGAAGAAAAAGAAACAAAACAAAAATAAGAGAGGAGTGAAAAAATGAATTTTCTGGGAAAATACATGCAGATTAAAAAGCGCAATGCTAAAATCGCATGGAAGAAAGCTAAGATGTCCAAGACATGTTACCTTTTCCTTCTGCCGTATTTGATTGTGTTTACTGCATTCTACATTTTGCCCGTGCTGATGTCAGTATTTTACAGTTTCACGTACTATAACGTACTGGAACCGGCAAGATTCGTTGGTGTAGATAACTACATTAACCTGCTTCTTGCAGATGATGTATTCTTGATTGCGGTTAAAAATACATTCTTGCTGGCAGCAATTACCGGACCGCTTGGTTATATCATGGCATTTTTGTTCGCTTGGTTTATCAACGAACTGCCACGTTATATCCGTGCTTTCGCCGTAGTTGTATTCTATGCACCGACAATTTCAGGTCAGGCATACTTAGTATGGTCTATCTTATTTAGTGGTGATGCATACGGATATGTAAATTCATTTTTGATTAAATTTGGTTTTATCAGTGAGCCGATTCTGTGGCTCACGGATACTGCCTACATGATGAATGTTATTATTATCGTCGTATTGTGGATGAGTCTTGGTCAGGGATTCCTTTCCTTTGTGGCCGGACTTCAAGGTATTGATAATTCGCAGTTTGAAGCGGGTTATGTGGACGGTGTTAAAAACCGCTGGCAGGAACTTTGGTACATCACACTGCCTGGTATGAAACCAATGCTTTTGTTTGGTGCCGTAATGGCAATCACACAGACATTTGGTGTCGCCGATCAGACGATGGCGCTTTGTGGTTTCCCTAGTACGGACTATGCGGCGCGTACCGTAGTTACCCATCTGATTGACTATGGTACTACACGATTTGAGATGGGTTATGCTTCCGCAATTGCAACAATTTTGTTCGCCGTGATGCTATTGTTGAATAAGGCAATTCAGTCACTGCTTAGCAAAGTTGGAACTTGATAGGAGGTATAGCAAAGATGAAATTAATTAAATTAAAACGAAGAAAACCGAACCGCTCAGTCGGTGGTGATATCGGTATTTACATTTTGCTGATTTTGTTTGGTATCTTCTTTGTACTTCCGTTGGTATACTCCATCAGTAGTGCATTTAAACCGCTGGATGAGATTTATCTGTATCCACCGAGGTTTTTCGTGAAGAACCCAACATTTAATAACTTCCAGGATTTGCTTGTTGTTATGTCAAGCTCCTATGTACCATTTACCCGTTATGTCTTTAACACGGTATTAATTACATTGCTTGGTACGGTAGGTCATTTGATTATTGGTTCAATGGCTGCTTATGTTTTGGCAAAATATGAGTTCCCGGGAAGCAAAAAGATTTTCAAAATTATTCAGGCTGCAATCATGTTCAATGCTTATGTATTGCAGATTCCTACTTATATCATTATGAGTAAGCTTGGATGGATTGATACGTACTTAGCACTGATGGTGCCGGCGTTCGCACTGCCGATGGGATTGTTCCTTATGAAACAGTTTATGGAGCAGATTCCGGATGCATTGATTGAAGCGGCTAAGATTGATGGTGCGAAAGAGGGAAGAATCTTCCTTCAGATTGTCATGCCTAACGTAAAACCGGCATGGTTGACAGTAACAATTTTCTCTGTACAAAACCTTTGGAACATGAAAGGTCAGGTGTATATCTACTCGGAAGAATATAAGATGCTGCCATATGCATTGCAGCAGATTATGGCCGGTGGTGTTGCCCGTGCCGGTGTAGGTTCCGCTGCGACAATGGTCGTTATGATGGTGCCGATTTTAATCTTTATTTTGGCAGAGAGTAACATTCTGGAAACAATGGCTAGTTCCGGAATTAAAGACTGATAAGGAGGAAAGAAAATGAGAAAAATGAAACGACTTACTTCGGTATTTGCGTTATTACTCGTTGCATCCCTCCTTGTAAGCAACGCGGAGGTCCTCGCGAACAGTTCTGATGGCAAACATTATACATATACTTATGATTGCTGGGATGTTGACCGCGAGTCTCCGGATGCTTATTCGGTTGAGCGAGTAATTTCCGGTTCTGATTTTAAAGATTGTGGCAATTTTTCTGAGCCACAGGGTCTTTTCTCAACCGGAAATAAGATGTATGTTGCAGATACAGGCAATAATCGTATTTGTGAATTTACATATGAAAACAATGAGTTTACTTATGTAAAAGAGGTAACCGGTTACAAAGATGCTGAGGGAAAAGATGTAAAATTGAATGGTCCTCAGGATGTATTTGCGACAGACGATGGACAAATGTACATTGCCGATACCGGTAATAATAAAATTGTTCACTTGGATGCAGACGGCAATATGGTAAAAGTAATTGGCCGTCCAAATGACAAAACCTATACGGATGCAAAATTCCTTCCACAGAAGTTAGTTGTGGATGGTGCAAAACGTATTTTTGCTCAGGTTCAGAACGTAAACAAAGGTTTCCTTGAATTTGATGACACCGGAGACTTTACGGGATTTGTCGGAGCCAGTGAAGTAACTTATGATTTCCTTACTTATTTGTGGAAATTGGTTGCGACAAAAGAGCAGCGTGCACAGATGGATTTGTTCGTTCCAACAGAGTATTCGAACCTTTGTCTGGATTCCGAAGACTTCATTTATGCAACAATCAGTACATTTGATGGAGCTGTAGAGTCGGCTGAACCGATTCGTAAGCTGAATGCAAAGGGAACTGACATTTTGGTACGTAACGGTTACAATGATCCATATGGTGATTTGCGTTACACCGAAAAAGGCGAGATGAAAGGACCTTCCAAGTTTGTAGATATCTGCTGCTTGTCAAATGATGTTTATTATGCACTGGATAATACAAAAGGCCGTATCTTTGCTTATGATTTCCAGGGGAATATGCTGTATGCCTTTGGCGGACATGGTTATAAAGCCGGATTGTTTATGAATCCTTCGGCAATTGAAGACCTTGGTGATTCCCTCTTGGTTACAGATCAGAAGTTAGGAACGATTACCCAGTTCACTTTGACTGATTATGGTAAAATGATTAACGATGGTCTGGCTGAGTACAAGAAGGGTAATTATGATGAATCCGCTAATATCTGGCGTAAAGTTCTGAAGCATAATGGTAACTACGACCAGGCATATATTGGAATCGGCCGTGCACTTCTTCGTGAGAAGAACTATAAAGAGGCAATGGATTACTTTGAATTAAAACTTGATGCCAAGAATTATTCTAAAGCATTTAAGCTTTACCGAGAGGTTTGGTTTGAGGAGAACATTGGTACGATCTTGATTATTATTGCAATCCTCATTCTCCTTGGATTTGGTGTTGGATTTGTGAAGAAAGCCAGAAGGGAGGTTGAAAAAGGATGAAAATAAAAGAAAGACTGACCAATAAAGATGCATGGATTCGTTACCGCGATTCTCTGCGTTATGCCCTTCATTGTATCGTAAGACCTTTTGATGGTTTTTGGGATTTGACACATGAAAAGAGAGGGTCTATGGCGGCAGCCAATACAATTGTTATTCTGGTCCTTTTGACAAACCTGATTAAATTAGGTGCAACCAGTTTCGTGTTTAATCCGGTAAACTGGGATAATGTAAACCTGATTTTAGAGATTGCAACATTCCTTGTACCATTTATTGTGTATGTTGTTGCAAACTGGTGTCTTACCACCTTGTTTGATGGTAAAGGTACATTAAAAGATATATGGATGGGTACCGCTTATGCAATGACACCATATGTAATTATTCAGTTGATACTGATTCCTATGAGTAACGTTGTTACTGAAGAAGAGGGTGCATTTTACACTGTGTTCAGCAACTTCTCCATGATTTGGTGTGGATTGCTGATTATCGCATCTGTAATGATGATTCATGACTTCATGCTGGGTAAAGCATTTTTATCTTTGATTTTCTCAGCGGTAGGTATGTTGATTATCGTATTTTTGCTTGTACTGTTCTTCAGTTTGATTAGTGATGGTTTCTCCTATTTCTATTCGATTTACAAAGAAACCATTTTCCGAATGTATTGATGAAAGGAGGAAATGACAGAATGAAAAACAAGTTGTATTTGCTCCTGATTACAGTTATGGCATGTTTCGCTCTTAGTGCCTGCGGTGATTCCGATGAGGGGACCAAAGAGATGAAAACTTATGAGTATGATAACAGCGGAGATGTAGTAATTGAAAATGATTCATTGAAACTCTCAGTGAGTGGTTCTTCCACACAACTTGAGGTTACAGACAAGGCAACAGGAAAGGTATATCGCTCCAATCCGACTGCTGAGGATGTAGAGAAGTATGCAAATGCCGATGGACATTACAAAGATGTGTTAAGCTCAACTTTGAACCTTACTTACTCCAACAGTACGGATACGAAGAAAGAGATTGATAACTACTCTCAGTGTATTCGGGACAATAAGTTTTATAAAATCGAGAAAGTAAACGATAACGAAATTAAAGTAAGTTATTCCGTAGGTGATTTTGAAAAAACCTACACTTGTCCGGTCGCAATCAAAGAGTCCAGAATGAAGAAGTATTTGGATAAGATGTCAAGATCGGCACAGAAGTCAGCACTCAGAAGTTATGTTTATTATAACTATGAGGAACTTAGTAAGTCGGATGATTCTACCGACAAGCAGCTGTTGACAAAAGGTGAAAAACTTTTCCCTGACTTGAAGGATGAGCCAATTTATTATTTGGATGAGTCGGTTACCGATTCTCGTCTTCAGCAGTTGGAAGACAAATTCGTAGAAGCAGGATATACTTTGGAGGACCGTACAAAAGATATGGGCAATTACAAAGTATCCCGTAACGAAGGAAAACCAATTTTCGATATTAGTGTTCACTATGTATTGGAAGATAACCAGCTGGTTGTAAAAGTACCGATGAAGGAAATCTCCTATAACGAAGATTATCCGATTGTTAAACTTCAGGTTCTTCCATATATGGGAGCATCGAATGTTGATGAAAAAGGTTACATGATTGTTCCGGAAGGAACCGGTGGAAAAATTAACTTCAACAATGGTAAGACAGGACAGCAGAGATATCAGAGTGATGTTTACGGCTGGGATTATGGTCAGGCACGAACAACAATTGTCGATGAGACAAAATCCAATTTCCCACTGCTTGCCATTGCAAATGAGACTACCCAAAGTTCATTCCTTTGTGTAGCCGAAGAGGGAAGTTCTTACGCAACCGTTCAGGCGGATATTTCCGGAAAGAACAATGGATATAACTATGGTACATTCATTTACAGTCTGATTCACGGCGAAAACATGGATGTATCAACAAAATCGGATACAACCGTTCGTGTTTATGAAGACGGGCTGCCAAATGAAACACTTTCCCAGCGATACATTTTCTCTGATAAAACCGATTATTCGGATTTGGCAAAAGAGTACCGCGGATATCTTCAGAAGAAATATCCAAGTCTTGGTAAAGTTGACAGTGATAAACAGGCATTGGCTGTTGAGATGATTGGTGCCGTAGATGATACCGAGCATATCCTTGGTTATCCGGTTGTCCGCTCTCAGTCATTGACTTCTTACACACAGGCCAAATCAATTTTGGAAGATTTGCAGAAAGCCGGCATTGGTAATATCAATGCGAAGTATACCGGATGGTTTAATACCGGTGTGAAACAGACATCTGCTGCTAAAGTAAAAACAGTAGGACGTTTGGGAAGTTCTTCAGATTTGGAAGATTTGACTGCTTATGCAGATAAGACAAATGGTATGCAGCTTTATCTGAATGGTACATTTAACTATGTATACAAAGACAAATGGTTTGACGGATTCAGTTCCACAAGAAATGCAGCGAAGTTTGTCAGCCGTGAAGAGTGTGAGCTTTACAACTGGGATCCAATTACTTACCAGGCAAATGATGATTACACCGATTATCATAATTACGATAGTTATTACTTGGTAAAACCGTCGTATGCAATGGATGCGGTTGACACTTATGTAGAAAAAGTAAATGGTTATGGCAGCAAGAATGTCGGTATGGAAGATATCGGTAATACACTTGCCGGTGACTACAATCCAAAAGACAGAGTGTCGCGTGAAGCAGCTTTGAATCTTCAGGTTAAGAAATTACAGTCACTGAAACAGGGCGGAAACAAGGTTATGATTACAAGTGGTAACCAGTATGCAGTACCTTACGCAGACTTCGTTACAGACATGAACTTAGATGCCCGTGCCGTAAACATCATTGATGAGCAGGTTCCATTCTATACCATGGCATTGCATGGTTTAGTAAATTACTCCGGCGGTGCAATTAACCTGGCAGATGATGAGAAGGAGAATATCCTGAAGTCCGCTGAGTCCGGTGCCGGATTATACTTTACTTACATTGCTGAAAAGACAAGTGTTTTACAGGATGGTAAGTACACAAGATACTATGCTTGTAACTACGATGACTGGAAGAAAGATACTTTGAGTCTGTACAACAAGTTTAATGAAACATTCGAAGGAACATACGATAAAGCAATTGATAAGCATGAAAAAATTGCAGATGGCGTATATAAGACAACCTTCGAAGGCGGAAAAGCAGTTGTTGTAAACTACAACTATAGCAACTATCAATACAATGGCCAGGAAATTGCGGCCAGAGATTTCGCAGCTGTGAAGGGAGGTGAAGAATAAATGGCTCGCAAGAATAAAAAGAAAAAGACATTAGCATTTAAAAATGCGGTTGCAGGCTATTTATTTATTGCACCATTCATCATCGGTTTTATCCTGTTCTTGGTTGTGCCGTTAGTACAGTCCTTAAGAATGAGTTTCAGTACGGTAGAACTTGAAGGTGGATTGTCCATGACATGGGCGGGACTTGAAAATTACCGCCAGGCATTTTTGGTAGATGAGCAGTTTGTACCAAACCTCATTTCTGAGTTGGTAAAAATGCTGACAAACGTTCCGGCAACATTGATTTTCAGTTTCTTTATTGCGTTACTGTTGAATCAGTCCTTCAAAGGAAGAGGAGCAGTTCGTGCGATATTCTTCCTGCCGGTTATTCTTTCATCCGGTGTTATCGTTGGTCTGGAAAGCGGAAATACGCTTTTGGCTGACATGAAAGATGCGATTGAGGCGACGAATAATAACACAAGTATTACCGGTGTGCTTGAGAGCATTTTGATTACATCAGACTCCAGTCCGATGTCACAGATGTTTAGTTATGTATTTGACATTATTAACAGTGTATATGATATTGCGATTGCCTCTGGTATCCAGATTATCATTTTCCTTTCTGCTTTGCAGACGATTTCGCCAAGTATGTTCGAGGCGGCAAAAATCGAGGGATGTACTGCTTGGGAAAGTTTCTGGAAGATTACACTTCCAATGGTGAGCTCGATGATTTTGGTAAATATCGTATACACGGTAATTGACTTCTTCTTGAAGACAGACAACACAGTTATGGATCGCATCGACGCAATCGGTATCGGAGGACGAATGGACTACGGTCAAGCGTCGGCGATGGCGTGGGTATATTTCCTGTGCGTAATTGTTGCGTTGGGTATTGTTTCGTTGATTATTTCTAGGAGGGTATATTATTATGAGTAAAATGAATAAGTTTCAAGCCTTCAGGGAACGTAATAGAAAATCCAACGGCTATCTGTTACGCAAAGTATCATTTAATGTTGCTTACAAAATTGTGCGTTTTGTATTGTTGTTTGGATTGTGTTTCTTGATTTTGCAGCCATTGTTAAACAAGATTTCCATCAGTTTCATGGAAGAGCGTGATTTGTACGATTCGACAATCAATGTAATTCCACGTCACTTCACACTGGACAATTTTAAGATTGCCGCTGATTTGATGGATTACTGGGCTGCACTTGGTAACACATTGTGGATTTCGCTTTTGGTAAGTATTTTGCAGATTATTTCCTGTACATTGGTAGGATATGGTTTTGCAAGATATAAATTCCCATTGAAGAACCTTTGGTTTGCGATGGTTGTACTTGTAATTGTAATTCCACCTTCAACCATTCAGTCTTCCCTGTACTTGAATTTCCGTTACTTTGATATTCTCGGAATATTCAGTCTGATAACGGGGCAGCCGCTGAACTTACTGGATTCTTTTGCACCATATGCATTTATGTGTCTTGGTTGTATGGGATTGAAAAATGGTTTGTACATTTACATGCTTCGTCAGTTCTTCCGTGGTATTCCGAAGGAATTGGAAGAAGCTGCTTATGTAGATGGATGTGGTAAGGTTAAAACATTCGTGCGCATTATGCTGCCGGATGCAAAACCAATGATTACTTCCTGTTTCCTGTTTTCCTTTGTATGGCAGTGGACGGATAGTTTTTATTCAGGAATGTTCCTTCCAAACTATTCGATTCTGGCAAACAAGGTGGCTCGTTTGTCTGAGGTGCTGAACTCTTATGTGAAAGCAACCACAGGTCTTGATAAAGCGTCGACCGCTTATGCATCCGCCATGATTGGTACAGGTACATTGTTGGTAATTATTCCTTTGATTATTGTATATTTATTTGCACAGAAGGGCTTCGTAGAAAGTTTGAGCCAGTCTGGTATCAAGATGTAACAAAAATAATTTGCCCTATTTGGCATCTGCCTATTCTGGCAGGTGTCGTCGGGCAGTAATGACTTAGGTTATCACCGGGATTTTCCGGTATAACAATATATTAAATAAGGAGGCAAAACAAAATGAAAGCAAGCATGCAGAAGCTGATTGCGATGGGTCTTTGTGTTGTTCTTGCAGTAGGTTCTCTTACTGGATGTGGCGGCTCCTCCAATGATGCAGGCAGTGCATCAGGCGATGGCGCAAAAACATCATCTTCTTCAGACAAGAAAACATTTAGTGACCTTGGTGGCATGGATATCACAGTAGGTGACTGGTTCACTTCAAAGGATACCCTTGCAGACAGAACCGACGAGTTTGGTAAAAAGCAGAATGAGTACTGGAAGAGTATTCAGGAGAAGTACAATTTCAAAATCACTCGTGATTCTGTTTATTCCTATACAGATGCAAAATCAGATTATGTAAATGACGTTATGGCAAGTAGTCCAAAATACGAACTTTACTATCTGTATCAGGAATTTGTTTCTGAGCCTTTGATGAAAGGCTTGATGTATGATTTGTCAACTCTTCCGGAGTTCAATTTCGATGAAGAAAAATGGAATCCAACCGTTAAAGAGTTGATGAGCATTGGTGATGGTATCTGGGGTATGAGCCCAGACAATGAGCCACGTGGTGGTATTTTCTTCAACAAACGTCTCTTCAAGGAAGCTGGTATTCCGGAAGATGAGCCATATGATTTGCAGAAAAAAAATCAGTGGACATGGGACAAGTTCGAAGAGTATTGTAAGAAACTTACAAAGGATACCGATGGTGATGGTAAAACAGACCAATATGCTATGGCAAGTTTCTCAAAATACTATCTGCCAATGTGTGCAGCTAACAACAATGCAACATTTGTATCCCGTGATAAAGACGGTAAATACGTTGATGCAATTACATCCAAAGAGTTCAAAGATGCTATGAACTGGGGTGTAGACCTGATTAAGAAAGGTTATATTAAGCCAAAACCATCAGAAAACGTAGCATGGGATTGGTATAAAGCTGCATTCCGTGATGGTGAAGCTGCTATGCAGACTGCCGAAGTTTATGAGATTAGCGCTTTCGCTGATATGGAAGATGACTGGGGATTCGTAATGTTCCCATACAATCAGGATCAGAAGGATGCTACCAACAAGACAGTGCCAAACGACAACATCGTTGTTATGCCAAGCTGCTTCGATCAGGAAAAAGCTGAGAAGATTGCATTTGCTTACGATTTGTACACAGAGCCTGTTGAAGGATATACTCCTCATGATCAGATTCTTGAGCAGTATTACCCACAGTTCAGAGATGACCGTGCAGTAGATGAAACAATCGGTATGATGTTAGAGGAGAAGCATAAATCTACTTCTTATCTGCCAATGATTAGTGAAATTGACTATGGTGATTTCTGTTATCCTGTATATGCAAATGCAACAACACCTGCTAAGAAGATTGAAGAGCTTTCAACCAAATGGGATACCAAGATTAGCAAAGTTAATGCTGAGTATGACAAGTTTGCAAAAGAGCATACAAAATAATAACAAAAAGAAACAGGTAATTTAGTTTCATGGGGCTGTTCAGAATAAGCGGAAGGTTTGTTTTGCACAGCCCTTTCTTAAAGAGTGAGGATAGAAAATTAGAGATTTTTAAATCTTTTGATAAAATACAAAACTTGCAGAATATGAGGAGAAACAGATGGATTATAGCAAATGCTGGCTGGATTATCAGCCTGTAGATACAGTTGAAAAAGAATGGCTGACATATTTTCAATCCTGTGAGGGAGAAATCGTAGAAAGTGCTGTCAGTGAATACAAACTTGCTATGGAAAATATGTCTACTCCGACAGGATTGATCTTTTCTCGTCAGAATATTGCCAATTTACCGACAGGAACAGATTACGAACAGGCAGCCAAGGGTGCTTATATCGTAGCAGGTTCCGACGAAAATCCGGATGTTATCCTAGTGGCTTCAGGTTCTGAAGTAGCTACATTGGTAGCCGGCACAGAGTTACTTCGCAAAGATGGCGTGAAGGTACGCATTGTATCTGCTCCGTCTGAAGGTCTGTTCCGCAACCAACCGAAAGAATATCAGGAAGCTATTCTTCCGGCAGATGCGAAGATTTTCGGTATGACTGCCGGTCTGCCTGTCACTCTTCAAGGTCTGGTAGGTTGCCACGGTAAAGTTTGGGGATTGGAATCTTTCGGTTTCTCCGCTCCTTATAAAGTATTGGATGAGAAACTTGGATTTACTGCCGAGAACGTATATAACCAAGTAAAAGCAATGCTCTAATGAAAACAATCGGATTAGCATGCGACCATGCCGGTTTTGAACTGAAAGAATATGTTCGCGGCTGGCTGGAAGCAAAAGGCTGGGCTTACAAGGATTTCGGAACTAACTCTACCGCAAGCGTAGACTATCCGGATTATGCTCATCCGCTGGCTCTTGCAGTGGAATCGGGAGAATGTTATCCCGGTATCGCTATCTGCGGCAGTGGAAACGGAATCAATATGACGCTGAACAAGCACCAAGGGGTTCGTGCCGCTCTCTGCTGGAATGCAGAAATCGCACACCTGGCTCGTCAGCACAATGACGCTAATGTACTGGTTATGCCGGGACGCTTCATCAGCACTGAAGAAGCGGACATGATTTTGACAGAGTTCTTCTCTACCAAATTTGACGGCGGACGCCATCAGAACCGTATTGATAAGATTCCGGTAAAATAAAGCTCGAAGATAAATCAAATAGGTGTAAAGCTGTTCTTCTTTTTGAAGGACAGCTTTATTTTTATACCGGTATAAGATTTTATCATATACGAGATTACAAAAGAAGAGCAACTTCGTCTTTATTACAAGACGATATTAAAAACTGAAATTATGGGTAAACTGAATATGAAAGAATGGATCTGCCAAACGATCCAACGTAAGGAAACGATTGCAATTCCGATCATGACACATCCGGGTATCGAATTTATCGGGAAAACGGTGCATGATGCGGTAACAAACGGACAGGTTCATTATGAGGCTATCAAAGCTCTTTGTGACAAGTATCCGGCTGCGGCAGCAACCGTTATCATGGATCTGACGGTAGAAGCGGAAGCTTTCGGGGCAGAGATTATCTTTCCGAAAAATGAGGTGCCCAGTGTGTCCGGCCGTTTACTGGCGGATGAAGCTGCTATTGAAAAGCTGGAAGTTCCGGCGTTGAATAAAGGAAGAATCCCGGAATATCTTAAAGCAAATATGCTGACAGCCAGAAATATTACAGACCGCCCGGTTTTTGCCGGTTGCATCGGTCCTTATTCGCTGGCCGGACGTTTGTATGATATGTCGGAAATCATGATGCTGATTTATATTAATCCCGATGCAGCCAATACGTTGTTAAGAAAATGCAGTGATTTCATCACCCGCTATTGTATGGCATTGAAAGCAACCGGTGTGAACGGTGTAATCATGGCTGAACCTGCTGCGGGATTGTTATCCAACGAAGATTGCCTGCAATATTCTTCTTTATTTGTGAAAGAAATAGTAGAGAAGGTACAGGATGATCACTTTGCCGTAGTACTTCATAATTGCGGAAACACAGGGAATTGCACGCAAGCGATGGTTTATACCGGTGCAGCCGCTTACCACTTCGGGAATAAAATTAAGATGGAGGAAGCGTTGAAAGAGGTTCCGACCGATGCACTGGCAATGGGAAATCTGGACCCGGTGAGTCTTTTCAAGATGGCAGGCCCGGAAACTATGAAAGAAGCGACTTTGCAACTATTAGAAGCTACTCGTGCATATCCCAACTTCGTATTGTCAAGTGGTTGTGATATTCCACCCCTCACACCTTCAGCAAATATAGACGCATTTTATGCCGCATTGGAAGAATTCAATAATGTTTGAACAGGAACTCACTTATCAGAAACTACAGATCCCATCACTCGAAATTTACGAGGCGATGGGATATAAAGATTCTATGCCGGATGGAATGGTTATAGAGGAAATAAATACTTTACTGGACCGTACCACTCCCCTTCTTCGTCCCCGTTTTTTCTTTTTCATCGCCGATGGACTGCTCGACACCGAAAAAGCAACATTGACAGTAAAAGATACGGTTCTCTCAATCGGTAAAACCATTACCCGCCAATTACGGGGTTCGGAAGCTTTTGCCTTTTTTACCGCAACTGCCGGAGTTGAATTTGAGGAGTTCCAACATCTCCTCCAGCAAGAGGATGACATGGTGAAAATATATATAGCAGATTCATTGGGGAGCATCATTGCAGAAAAGGCTGCTGATTGCATGGAAGAGGAGTTGGCTGTATTTATCGAAAAAAGAGGTTGGAAACACACTAATAGGTACAGCCCCGGTTATTGCGGATGGCACGTATCGGAACAACAAAAACTATTCTCCTTATTTCCGGTTGCTTCGCCTTGTGGTATTCAGTTGACTGATTCCAGTCTGATGATTCCCATCAAATCTGTAAGTGGTATTATTGGAGTGGGTTCTCATGTCCGTAAGCTGGAATATACTTGCGGACTGTGTACATTCGAAAATTGTTTCCGTAGAAAATAGTTTCACCACAGAGGACGCAGAGGGCACAGAGATTATTATCTAATAATAAAAGCCCCTGTGCCCTCTGTGGTGAATAAAAACTAGTGACCATTGAAGAAGATGTAAAGTCCAATCATGCTTACAATAAGCAGTCCCCATAGGATAAGAACAATTCGTGCAGGTTTGTCCTCTATCTTTTCCATATTCAAGGTTCCCAGTTGCGGAGACTTATCCCACAGGCTGACTACTACCATGCTTATTCCGATGATAACGAATAAATAGAAAGAAAGCAGCATAAAATGAGGCCACGCATTATATTGTTCGGCCGGAAATACCCATAAATACAAAATTCCCACTCCGATACTGAACACAGTTCCCAATGTCAGAGCCATATTAGCTGCCAGAGTAGTGGTGCGTTTCCAGAACACGCCAAAGAGAAATACAGCTGCCATCGGAGGAGCTATAAATCCCAGTACAGACTGGAAAACATTAAATAGATTCAGTCCCTTGATGCTGTCGATCGCTATGGTTATTATCACAGAAATCAGTGCACCGACTACCGTAACCACTTGTCCCACTCTGATAATCTCTCTTTGTTTGGCCTGCGGTCGGATTTTCTTCACATAGATATCCATCGTGAATACCGTACTTAATGCATTCAATGCAGAGCCGACAGTACTTACCAATGCTGCTGTCAATACAGCCAATACCAAGCCGACCATTCCTGTCGGGAACAAATGAGTCACCATTGTCATGTAAGCCTCATCGGGATTCTCCAATTGTGGGAATAAAGCGAGGCAGATAATGCCGGGAAGAATGTAAAGAGGTACATCTAATATTTTCAACCATCCGGTAAAGTTGGTTCCCATCTGTCCTTCTTTGAGATTCTTGGCAGCAAGAACCGGTTGCACCATCGACTGATCCGTACACCAAAACCAAACTCCCATAATAGGATAACCCAGGATAATAGGTAGCCAAGGAAAAGCCGGGTCATCATTTGGATGGAAAAGATTCCAGTAATCAGCCGGAACGGCATCCACCAGTGCTCCTACACCACCTACTTTATAGATTCCCATGATAGCCAGTGTGGCTGATACTATAATCAACAGTATCATTTGATATACATTCGTGTAGGCCACAGCTTTCAGTCCGCCGAGCATCGTGAAGAAAGCGGAGATGACAAGTAACAGCAATGCCGATTGCCACATAGGAATATCGAAGACCTGACGGATCAGGACTCCACCGGCAAATAAAGTCAATGCAAGCCATGAAATAAGAATGGTAATAATGGTATACCAGGCAAGGATGTTACGGGTAGATTGTCCGAAACGTTTTCCCATAAATTCGGGCAATGTCGTGATGCGACTACCCAAATATCGGGGAGCAAAGACAAAAGCAAGCAGACATATAAAGACAAATGCATACCAGGCATAATTCCCCGAAACAATACCAGTAGTAAATCCGGCACTTGCGGAAGCTATCAACATGGAAGGTCCCACATTCGTCCCCCACATGGAAAAGCCGATATGATACCATCTCAACGAATTCTCCGCAAGGAAAAGACTACTCCCCTTTTTTCGTTTAGAACTTGCCCATATACCAATAGCTATCAAAATAAGGAAGTAGGCAATCAGAATACTCCAATCTAATGTCTCTAAGAATTTCACATGCATAATTCAAGTATTAAATAAGTAACGTAAGTTTAAATCTAATTTTCTTTTAGGCAAGGATTACATGGATTTCACGGTTTTAATAGGCTATGTGATTAAGAGCCGTGTTGATCCGTGTAATCCGTGCCTTTTTATTCTATTTTTTATTTCCAATCAGTTCTTTGGCAACTGCTACAGCTGTATTCGCATTATCACTATATCCGTCCGCACCGATTTCGTCAGCAAACCCCTGACTGACGGGTGCTCCGCCAATCATCACTTTCACCTGATTACGAATACCGGCCTCTTCCAATGCCTGAATAACCTCTTTCATATACGTCATGGTAGTAGTCAGCAATGCGCTCATGCACAAGATGTCAGCATGGTTTTCCTTCACAGCTTCCACAAACTTGTCACAAGTCACATCAATACCAATATTTATGACTTCAAAGCCGCACCCCTCCAGCATGGAAGCCACCAGGTTTTTACCAATATCATGGAGATCTCCTTTCACTGTACCGATGACAATCTTACCGATTGTAGTGGAAGCACTTCCTGCCAATAAAGGTTTCAGTAGTTCCAAAGCCCCTTTCATGGCACGTCCTGCCATCAACAGTTGGGGAACAAAAGCCTTTCCATCCTGGAAACGTTGTCCCACTTCGCCCATTGCTTTAATCATATAATTATTGATAATCATTTGGGGAGCTACTCCTTCCGCAATGGCTTGTCGGGTGATTTCAACCGCAGGTTCCAGTTTCCCGGCAACAATGGCTTCATACAGAGGTTTCAGTTTATCCTCTTCCTGGTGTTGTTCTTCCCGTATACAAATACGTTCCTGTCCGGTAGCTGCCAAGTCGGCATCCTGTTGATGTTCATTGGTATTTACAGCGGTAGAAGAACCGGTATATTCTTCAACAATCCGCATGGCCTGCTCCACTTCCTTTTCGTTATGGAAATCCATTTCCAAATGTACACCGTCCGCGCCGATATGATCCAATAGAGGTTTTAGTTCGTCTAATGTCACCCAGCAAGCCATCACGCTCTTTCCGCCTGCCAGAATCTTCTTATACAGATCGTACCATTTGGGAGATCCTCCTTGTGGTTCGCCCACTCCGGGAGTCCATTGAATCGCATTCAATTCTTCAATTTCAAGCAAGGCAGGCAGGTGATGCATGGCTCCCACTCCATCCAGATGATAAAGGGTATAATCAATCTTCTGACATTGTTCACGAATAAAAGGTTGCACAAACCGGCGATAATCATCCTGACTAATCATGGTCGAAATATCACTTTGCAGTTTACTCATCTTTCCGGGAGCCCAGGACGAGAAATAACAGAAAGCCATCTCGTCGCCTTCACGGATGATGTCGTATAGTTCATCAAATACTTTGAAGTAGATGTCGTTGATTTGCTGCATCTGTTGTTCCAGGATTTCGGGCTGCATCACTGTGTCCAATAATACCCTATCCGTTCCTTTCAGTGCGGCCAGGACATCCAGTCCTTCCATCAGGTCGGGCATACCGACAAAGTAGTGTCCGTTGGCTTTCGCTTTGCAGGCTTTCAGGAGTTCTTTATGAAGAATCCAGTTCGGGTGTTCGGGGTTAAAAACTATTTCATCGGTGAAATCCGGGTTGGGATGAATCCAAATGGTGTCTTCCCCGCCTTCAAACACTCCGCCTAAAATGGCGGCTAGAGAACCGGGACCCAGTTGGGTATTCGCAACCGGAAGAATATCCGCTTTCAGACTGCTGTGCGCTACGTACCAGTCCAGATATTCAGCTCTCCATTGAGGGTCGAACCACTTTTGTGACAGGTCTTTTGCCGGTGCGGGAGGCGTTATCTCTGCATGTGGTTGCACTCCTTCCTGGAAATGTTCCCACATATTGAGAATGATTCCTTTATGGTTCCACCAATTTATATAACGTTGTTTTGTTTCTTCTAAATTACTCTTCCATGTTTTCATACTATACTAAATTAATTAATTTTCTACCACAATCTATCATAGTCCAAAATCCTTTATAATCATTATCTATGCGTAAAGCCATGCTCTTGCTTAAATCCATTTCATCCGTACAGTCCACGTCTTCCGGATAGATGGGGATCACGGCATTTGCACGCACATATACGGGCATTTCTTCCAATGGAACGTATACGTCTTTCAGCCAGCATGCTCCTTCCAGACGTTCTCCCGTAAAGAAGTTCACCCATTTTCCTTCGGGAAGATAGATATCCCGATGGTTCTCGCTGTTCATCACCGGAGCTACCAGGAAATCATTGCCGAAATAGTATTCATCATCCACATGCCAACAAAGTTTATCTTCCGGATGATGCAGAATGAGTGCCTGCAAGAGCGGATAGCCGCTTTCTATGGCTAGTTTACTTTGTTCTACGATGTATGGAATGAGCGAATAACGCAATTTCCACCACTTTTTCACCAACGGAGCTATGGCCGGATAGTGCCAGGGTTCACGCTTATTGGTTCCGTGATAACGGATATGCGATGTGAATACGCCGAATTGGGTCCAACGCATGTACACATCATCTGCTACTACCGAGTTCATAAAATTGGGCAATGTATGGAAGCCGGGAACATCATGGCTCCAAAAAGCAAATCCCGACAGACCGAAATGCAGACCGCCTTTCAGAGAACCTGCCATTCCATCCCAAGAGCTACATGAATCGCCTCCCCAATGCAAAGGATAACGCTGGCATCCCGCCCATGCGGAACGTGCCCAGACAATGCCGTCACCTGTCACTTCTTTCGTAATTTCGTAAGCAGCCTTTTGATAAAGCAGGGCATACAGGTTGTTCAACAATTCCGGCTTCATGCCTTTATAGAGGGCGTCCATGTGAATGTTTTCACCGAAATCGGTTTTGATACAGGTTACTCCCATATCCAGAAGTTGTTTCAATAGTCCTTTGTACCATTCGGTTGCTTTCGGGTAAGTAAAGTCGATTGTTCCAGCATAATCCAGGGCGGAGAAGTTGGAACCATCGGTCGCTTGTTGTTTGGTCAATGGGGCTATATAATCATTGGCTCTGGCTTCATCAATCTGCTCTGCATTTTCCGCAACGTATGGAAGTTGCCATAAAGAGACACGATAGCCGTTCTTTTTCAACCGCCCGATGAATCCTTTCGGATCGGGGAACCGTTCTTCATTGAATTTCCATTCGCAGAGCCAATCGGTACGGAACCAGCCCGTATCCAGATGAATTACATCACAGGGATAGTGTTCGGCACGCATACGGTCGCATATTTCGTCTACTTCATCGGCACTGAAATAAGTCATACGGCTCATCCAAACGCCAAAACTCCAAAGAGGAGGCATAGACGGATAGCCGGTCAGGTCACGATAACCGCGAAGAATATCTTCCATCGTATCACCGCCTATTACAAATACATCCAGCAATGCCTGGTCGCTTAGAAACTGTACGGAACGGGTGGAATGTCCGGCCAGCGAGAGCTTGCTATGAGCACATGTATGGTAGAATGTTCCATACATGCGGCTAGATAGATAGAAGGGGATATTCTTATAAGTACGCCGATTATTGACTCCTTGCCCATCTTGGTTTTTCAGGAAGAAAGTCTGTCCGCTTAAGTCCATTTTAAAGAAACGTTCTCCGGTTCCGACAAAACATTCATCGGGCTTACATTCAAAAGAAAGCGTTGCACGTTCTTTCCGACCGTCGCGTTTGCAAAAGGCAACAGGTAGCGCATCGTAGCGGGGAGGCGAAAAATGGTCGTAGGCTGACAAGCGGATTTCACGCTTTCCGTCAGGGTATAAAGTGATGTCAAGCGTTTCTTGAGGGTCGGGAAGCAATTCGCTCCATCGGTCTAATAGAGGCTCTTCCACATTGATAACGGCACGCTTCGTTCCGTCCTCCGTCGAAAGAATCCATTTTCCTTTTTGTTCTTTTATAAACAGGGGCACTTTCTGAATCCGGTCACTGAATTGCAGCATTTCCGACTCATCTGTCAGTACATAATCACCGAAGCCAAGAAACAGGCGGGTGATGCCGATGTTATACTGACGGATGATTAACGTATATTCCTCCTGGGGAACATCGGTATCCGCCATCATATCGTTAGCCAGCTTTTGCTTCTGAAAGGGAACTGTTACGTAAATATCTCCTTCCTTTTCATAAACAGCCGTTGGCTTGTATGCTTTCCAAAGCGACTCATTCCTTGATAACTCGGTATCGAAATCAAGGAAATCAAATAAGTGATAGTTCGTTGGTTTCATCTATTTTATTGATTAAATATCGTTTATTGATTACTATAATTATCAGATTAGTTTGAATGATTACCATACTAGTTTAGCTCTAATGATTATTACATTAGTTTATTGATTGCTATACTAGTACATTGATGACTATGTTAATCCATTGATTTGTTTCAATCTTGCTTTATTCTTCCGGCTTTGTATTTAATACTGTCCGCCACTTGAGGCCCGTTATTCTTCCACACGTTCTTTTTCCCGGGGCGGTTCGAATCAAAACGTTCAGCGGGACACCAGTTGTTTTCCATTGTATATCCGTCCGTAGCTTCATCCAGATAGATATAAAAAGCACGGTCATTCGTAGCGTAGGGGGCTTCGATTAAATGTTCGATCCGATTATTTCGCATGACGGAACCCGGCTGGTTGGAAAGAGTATACAGACCGCCTGCATCGTATAGCCGACGGGCAAAGTGATGTACATAGTTTGCTTCTATCCGGTTGTTGCACATTCCGCTCTCCAGCGATGTCCATCCCCAGCCTACACAAATCCCTGAATAGTTCAGATGGCAGACTTCATTATGAGAAATATCCATGTTTCTGACATATCCGGCGCCGATACCTACACATCCCCAGTCTTCATTAGTCACATTACTGATGAAATTGTTTCTGATAGTAATATGGGAACATAATTCCCGTACGTCAGCAGGAATAAAAGGAATGTGCGTCTCAAATCCTCCGTCCGGAAATGCACCGACCAGTAAAGCCGTTCCTCCAATATCCGTAAATTGACAATCTTCGACGCTCGATGCTGTAACGGCCCATTCATAATCCAGTCCGGTGGACGATAAATGACGGAAGGTGCAATGCTTGAAATCAATATGCTCGGCACCTCTTACACGTATCGCTGTTTCGGGACGGGTGATCCAGGCTTGGTTCTCCAGTTCCGCTTTTTCCGGAAGCCCCGGTTCTTGTAGTTTATAGGCATCCAATAAAGGAAATCCCCCTTGCAAGGTGACGTGTCCCTGAAAAGAAGGACGCATCCAGGAGGTATGCGCAAAAGTAATTCCGTTAAATTGTATATGCTTTACCGGACGGGACAATGTACCGTCTATGGTCACTAAAGTTTCCAAGGCAGGGATAATCACTTCAGCTGTTTCCATATTTTCGCCTGCCTGCGGATAATAGTAAATCGTGCCGGAAGGATATTCCTGAAACCATTCACCGGGTTGGTCCAGCAATTCCAGTGCATTGGTCAGGCAAAAGGAAGAATTTCCTTTCTCTCCTCCGATGACGGGTTGCGGCCAGGGATGCGCAAACTCTAGGTGACTTTCAGGTTCATGGAAGCGAACTACAGCCTGTCCGTCTTTCGCGTCTATACTTTTCACACGCAAAATAGCAATTGCCCAGCGTTGATGGACAATCATTTCCAGTTGACCGGCATTTTGAAGTCTTTCCGGATTTACACTTTGAGAAACGGGGATCGTAATTGTCTGCTCTTCCGGATTGAAGTCAATCATTCGTTCCAATCCTCCGTCAGGAAATTGCGCAGCTCTTTGAACTTTATGACCGTTCACCCACATTTGCCGGGTTTCTACTCTTCTATTTCCTATTAGGGGAGCCTCTGCCGACCATATCTTCTGCTTTAGCTTTTCAGGAACTGCCGGATGATTACATCCACGCTTCCACCCCGTAACAGCAACTCCACCACTAATCACAGGATGAGCCCCATCTACTGCACAAATCACTGTTGGAGAATCGGGTGTCCCACTATCTTCCGGACGAAGAAACAGAGAATTGCGCTGGGCATAAACACCCTCTTCCAAACGAATATAAATTCCTCCGGCTACTTCCGGCCAATTTAGTCTACGCCATTCACGAGCCTGCTTGATTGCCCGGTTTAATGTATTAAACGGGGCTTCCTTTGTCCCGGGATTCTTATCATTCCCCTGCAGGGATACATAAATTTCTCCCGCAAAAAGCGAGGGAAACCACCCCAAGAAAATGATAAAAGAAAGATAAGTAAAAGTCTTTTTCATGGTACTACCTCAATGTGCTACTTCAATAAAGACGAACACACATCGATTTAGTACTCTATGTAAAGGCAATAGATAGGTTATTCTTACGAATGTTTTACAACATCAAATAGGTTACCGAATAAGACCTATGATAAATTGATAGCAAAAATAACCGCAGACAACGAACTTCAGTAAAGTTCCGAATATAAATCCGAGTAAAGAGCCCACACCTGATTTGAGTGCCTGCGAGAACTCTTTATTTCCTAATAGTTCACCAATCACCGCTCCTAGAAACGGACCGAGAATAATCCCCCAAGGCAAGAAAAGAAGACCGACAAGAGTTCCTATGATACATCCCCAATTCCCCCATTTACTACCGCCACTATATTTACTTCCCAGCATCGGAGTGAAATAATCCAATACCTGCAAAACAGCTACAATCAATAACCATACGATTAATTGTGTCGTAGAATATTGTACCTTATCCGTGAAGTGCAGAATGATCAACCCCACATAAGCAATAGGCGGACCGGGAAGAAACGGCAGAATACAACCTGCTAACCCGGCTATCATACAAAGGGCACTAATTACAATCAAAATAATGTCCAACATAGTCTGTTCTTTTTTTAGTTCTGCACAAAAATACAGTATCTTTCAATATATACAAGCTAACCTCGAGAATTATTTCCGCCACTTCACTGCTGTTTCAGAATAGCTTTGTCAGGGCTGTAGTTCTTTGTGTGAATGAGTTTTTCCAATACTTTTTTGAGGATGCCTCGTACCCAACAAGAACTTTTACTATCTTTGTGTCGTTAACGCTAAAGAAGCAAGTTGTTAAATAAGAAATCAGCAGGAGGACAGAAGATGGATCCAATGGAATATATAGTACCCAACAGAAAGCGTTTGCCTTACGGTATGATGAACTTCGCAGTCATCCGCCGCGAAGACTATTATTATGTAGACAAAACCCGCTTCATTCCTATGATAGAGCAGGCAGACCGGTTCTTTTTCTTCATCCGTCCCCGCCGCTTCGGCAAAAGCCTCACGCTGAACGTACTGCAACACTACTACGATGTGCGTACCCGCGATAAGTTCAACGACTTATTCGGCGACCTCTACATTGGGAAGCATCCCACAGCAAACCGCAACAGCTATCTGGTGCTTTACCTCAACTTTTCAGGTATCACCGGCGAACTGAACGATTATCGAAAAGGACTGGATGCACATTGCCAAATCCGCTTCGACTTCTTCTGTGAAGTCTATTCTGACCTCCTGCCACAAGGTATCAGAGAACGATTGGACGAAAAGGACGGGGCTGTCAACCAACTGGACTATTTGGTTTCGGAGTGCGAACGTGCCGGACAGAAAATGTATCTCTTCATCGACGAATACGACCACTTCACCAACGCCATCCTTTCCGATGCGGAAAGTTTGCACCGCTACACTGATGAAACGCATGGCGAAGGTTATCTGCGTGCTTTCTTCAATAAGGTGAAGGCAGGAACTTATTCCAGCATAGAGCGTTGTTTCATCACCGGCGTAAGCCCCGTAACGATGGATGACCTGACGAGTGGCTTCAACATCGGCACAAACTACTCACTTACCCCTCAATTTAACCAAATGATGGGGTTCACCGAAGAAGAAGTGCGCGAAATGCTGACTTACTATTCAACGAACAGTCCTTTCCGCCATACTGTTGACGAATTGATAGAAATAATGAAACCATGGTACGACAATTATTGCTTCGCGCAGGATTGTTACGGTGAAACTACCATGTACAACTCCAACATGGTGCTCTACTTCGTGAAGAATTACATAGATAACGGCAAAGCGCCACGAGAAATGATAGAAGATAATATACGTATCGACTATGAAAAGCTGCGTATGCTCATTCGAAAGGATAAAGAGTTTGCACACGATGCTTCCGTCATTCAAACTTTAGTGAGTCAAGGTTATATCACCGGTGAACTGAAGAAGGGTTTCCCTGCCCTCAACATCACCAATCCGGACAATTTTATAAGCCTGCTCTACTATTTCGGAATGTTAACCATTAGCGGAATAGATAAAGGCAAGACCAAACTGACCATTCCGAACCTGGTGGTTCAAGAGCAGCTCTACACTTATTTGCTGAATACCTACAACGACGCAGACTTAAATTTCAGCAGCTACGAAAAGAGCGAACTTTCAAGTCAGCTCGCCTATGATGGCAATTGGCAAGCCTATTTCAGTTACATTGCCGACTGCCTGAAACGTTATGCATCCCAGCGTGACAAGCAAAAGGGCGAATTCTTCGTTCACGGCTTCACCTTGGCCATGACTGCGCAAAACCGCTTCTACCGTCCTATCTCCGAGCAAGATACACAAGCGGGTTACGTCGATATTTTCCTCTGTCCCATGTTGGACATATATTCTGACATGAAGCACAGCTACATCGTTGAGTTGAAGTACGCCAAATATCGCGATTCTGAAAACCGTGTGGAGGAATTGCGTCAGGAAGCCATCGCCCAGGCCAACCGCTATGCCGACACGGACACGGTGAAACAAGCTATTGGCTCCACGCAACTACACAAGATTGTAGTGGTATATAAAGGTATGGAAATGCGGGTATGCGAAGAGTTATAATGAACAATCTCTTCACCCTTCACTTTTCCTTGTATTATCCTATCTATAAGCAGTTTATAGGTGAAGGGTGTTCCCTTCACCCATCCTTTCACGTTTTTTCTTTTGTAAGCGTCTCCGCGATTCTATCTTGTCGCCCTTTTTTCATTCTTATATTTTTGC
>OJMG01000612.1_pt1 | contig 35166 bp, 44 predicted proteins | sample 1597141 | NCBI WGS metagenome assembly OJMG01 (sample SAMEA2452119, study PRJEB22498) | human gut metagenome | biome: human feces; feature: human gut; material: feces | place: Australia | collected 2012 | reverse complement strand
CATCGCCGCAATCTTGCGAAGAGGCGTGATCGGTGTGATAACATCTGCATAAATCTCTTTGCATACCGGAATTATGTGGTAGTCCGGTGCAAGCCTCATGATTTCTTCACATTCTGGATACATAGATATGATTCCTCCTTTAAGTTCTGATTATCTTGCTGGCTGTGTATGGAAGTGTTGGAACGGATTGTATTTTTCCACCAAAAAAGCTTCTGTCCCTCTAAAGGGACAAAAGCTTAATATCATCCTAAAATATTCTAAAACTTCTGCGGTACCACCCAATTTGTCAATTCATGACCACTCTCTTATGTACTATCATACACATCTGCGAAACATACCACCGGCAACTTTTCTAACATATTCAGGTATAAAAAAACTCTGTATACAGCATCACATCTGTATACAGAGTTCTTTATTCATTATTATCTTGCGGATTAAACAAGCTTCATTGGGTTGATCTTTACACCAGGTCCCATTGTAGAAGTAAGAGTTACGCTCTTAAGGTACTGTCCCTTAACTGCTACAGGTCTTACTTTGTTAATCGCATCAATAAGCGTCTGGAAGTTGTCTGTAAGCTGTTCTTCAGTAAAGCTTGCTTTACCTACTGGCACATGGATAATGTTTGTCTTATCAAGTCTGTACTCGATCTTACCAGCTTTGATATCGTTGATAGCTTTGGTTACGTCCATGGTTACGGTACCAGCCTTCGGGTTTGGCATTAAGCCCTTCGGTCCAAGTACACGACCAAGACGTCCTACAACACCCATCATGTCTGGTGTAGCAACAACAACGTCGAAGTCTAACCATCCATCATTCTGGATTCTTGGTATTAACTCTTCACCGCCTACGAAATCAGCGCCTGCTGCCTGAGCTTCATCAGCCTTAGCACCTTTAGCGAAAACTAAAACTTTAACAGTTTTACCTGTACCGTTAGGTAATACTACAGCACCACGGATCTGCTGATCTGCATGACGTCCATCACAACCTGTTCTGATGTGACATTCTATTGTTTCATCAAATTTTGCAACTGCTGCTTTCTTTACTAAAGAAATAGCTTCTTCTGTGTCATACTGTGCAGCTCTATCGATTAACTTTGCTGCCTCTGTATATTTCTTTCCTCTTTTCATTTAAACCTCCTAGTGGTAATAGCGGATATACCTCCCACTTTTTTCAATTCATTTTAAAATTAGTCTTCAACCTTAATTCCCATACTTCTAGCTGTTCCTGCGATCATGCTCATAGCAGCTTCAATGCTTGCAGCATTTAAATCCTGCATCTTTGTTTCAGCGATCTGCTGTAAATCAGCCTTTGAGATTGTAGCAACTGTTTCTTTTAATGAATTGCCTGCACCCTTCTGGATCTTGCAAGCTTTCTTTAATAATACTGCTGCTGGAGGAGTTTTTGTTACGAAACTAAAACTCTTGTCCTGGTAAACAGTGATAACAACTGGAATAATCATTCCCGGCTGATCAGCTGTTCTTGCGTTAAAGTCCTTTGTGAACTGAACGATGTTTAATCCATGCTGTCCAAGTGCTGGACCAACTGGTGGAGCTGGTGTTGCTTTTCCAGCCTCAATCTGCAATTTAATGTAACCTTCTACTTTCTTTGCCATCTTTCGGCACCTCCTAAATTTGTGGTATTAGCGGGAATCCCTCCCACGGCCTTGCTATTCATTGCAAAACCTTCTTCTATTAGCACTTATGTGCATTATTAAAATTCACAATGTGAATCTTAATTCATCTTTTTAACTTCTGTAAAGTTTAATTCTACAGGAGTTTCTCTACCAAACATGTCAACATTAATTGTGACTGTCTGTCTGTTCTCATCAATACGTTTAACCACGCCTGCTGTACCTGACCAAACGCCACCGATGACTGCAATCATATCGCCTTCTTTAAAATCAACTTCAACTTTTTCATTCTTGATTCCAAGAGAAAGCATTTCTGTATCAGTAAGTGGAACCGGCTTAGATCCAGGACCTACAAACCCTGTAACACCTCTTGTGTTTCTTACAACATACCATGTATCATCATTCATAACCATGTTTATAAGCACATAACCTGGGAAAAGTTTTTTCTCAGAAACTTTTCTTACGCCGTTTTTAAGTTCGACAACTTCCTGTGTAGGTACTGATACTTCTAATATTTGATCATGCAATTTTCTATTCTCAATTGTCTGTTCAATAGTAGTCTTAACTTTATTCTCATACCCTGAATAAGTATGAACAACGTACCAATTTGCTTCTGACATTTAATCACCTCATATTTTTAATTCTTATCTTCCAATAATAGCATCTAATCCTAATTGTACAACACTATCAATGAGAGAAATAAGAACGCCTACGATAATTGTGATTACCACAACAACAACTGTCTGTCTAATAATTGTTGCTTTATCCGGCCAGATAATTCTTGAAAATTCAGCCTTAACACCTGTCCACCAAGTCTTAATACGGCTTTCTTTCTTCTTAGTTGCCTCTGCCATTTTCTTACCCTCCATTAACTCAAACTATTTAGTTTCTTTGTGTAATGTATGTTTCTGGCAGAATTTACAATACTTCTTTGTTTCAACTCTGTCTGGATGAGTCTTCTTATCCTTTGTTGTATTGTAATTACGCTGTTTACATTCAGTACATTCTAATGTAATTCTTGTTCTCATGAGTTTCACCTCCGCATTTTTTATATGTTTAAAGTCTAAATTTTTTTGCAAAAAAAAAAGACCTAGTTGCTCGCCTCATAAATATAACACGTAAATACAAATGCGTCAACATTTTTTTATTAATATTTACGATTTTGTTGAAGTCAATATTAAATGCAAAGGTTTTTTAAAAATTTTTATTTTTCTGATTTTCTTCTATTTTTCAAACTAAAATCAGCTTAATAATATACCTTATAAACAATATGGCTTTTTAAATATGATTTTAAAGACCAAACTTTCCCCTTGTTTTTTTCTTTAATTCCTTATATATATAATTAATATCTTTTATACATTAATTTCCGAGCAATACATTTCATTAGGTGTAAGCCATCCTAAAATCTTTCTCGGATAATTATTCATCCATTCTTCAACTTTCTTAATTTCCTTGTTCGTTACAAAGTCAAAATTAGTTCCTTTAGGGAAGAATCGTCTAATTATCCTGTTATGATTTTCGTTGGTTGCTCTCTCGCAGCTTTTGTATGCATGGCAATAATATATTTTTGTTCTTGGCATCTTTTTGTTTCGTCTGCTTTTCTCCATTTTTTCCCAATCTGAAAACTCGGTTCCATTGTCAACCGTAATACTTTTAAAAGTTTTCCTAAATTTCTTTTCTCCTAGTTTTCTTTCAAATTTGTTAAGCGTTTTTATTACCTCACTTGCAGTATGATTTTTTACTATCTCTATTATTTCTTTTCTTGTTTTTCTTTCAGTAAATACAAGCAAAGCTTTTTTTCCTTTCCCTTGTGGCCCCACAACAGAATCCATCTCCCAATGTCCGATTTCTTCTCTTTTATTTATTGAGTCCGGTCTTTCATCTATGCTTGTTCCTTTTGCAAATCGCTTTTGTATCTTTTGCTTTTTCTGTTTTGCTTTTTTCTTTTTTCTATAAGGGCAATCCGCTAATACTATATTGGGGAAAACATCAGCTTTGATGTAATTATATAATGTTGTCCTGCATATCTTTGTTCTGAATTTTAACTTTTCTCTTTCAATTGTCTGAAGCAATGCTTCAGGTGAATATTTTTCATTTAAAATCATATTTTCTACGTATATGATAAATTCCATGTCATTCTGTAGTATTCTCTTTCTTCCGCATTTCTGTTTATTATCATCATGAACTATTTGCCCCAAATCATAACTGTATATCTCTTTTTCTTTCCAATCATTTCCTGTGATTTTAGTTGTCTTGCCTCGTTTTAATTCTCTATATATAGTGCTGATATGGCATCCAATATGTTCAGCAATTTCCTTGACCGGCATTTTCATATTGTTATATGCTTCGATTTTGATTCGTTGTTCTCTTGTTAGCTGATTAAATTTTTTTCGCATATTTATCCCCTCATAAAGTTTAAGGGCTACATTTCTGTAGCCCTGTTAAATATTTGTATTTTTTGTATACACAACTCCTGAATCATCCGCTGTAATTAACATTGCACTAAATTCCAGCAATGCCTGATATAAGGCAGCTGAAAAATTCGACCCTTGGCTCCATGCTATGTCTTCAAGTTCCCTTTTCTGTTCAACGTCTATGTAGCTTGATATAATAGCACTTCTTGATATGTAATTAGGTTCTCCACGCGGTATCATTACTCTTGGATCTATCACTCTGTCACCATTTAGAAAAAATCTTACTGCTTTTCTTATAAAGACCACTTTCGTTAATTCTTCTCTTTCAATTAGAAACTCCATTAAGTTTTTTAAATCCGGTGTAATGTAACTTGAAAACGCAACAGCATTTTTTCTCATTCTTGCCATTTTCTTTCCTTTCATCTAGGGGGACAAAATCGTCCCCCTAGTGTTTATTGCTTCATTTATTTTATAATTTATTAAGAACATTTTCAAGTTTTTTAATAAGCTTAGTATATTCCCTTTCCTGCTTTTGGGTAAAATATATTTTTTTACCTTCAACTTTTTCTATGAGACCTTTAACATCTGCATTAACTCTTTCAGTATATTCTTCCTTAACTTCCTCCTCTTTAAAGTTCTCAACATCAGCCGGTGCTACCTTCTGTGTCCTTGATGCTTCCGCCAGACTATTCTGCTCATCCGGAGTTAGTATTTCAACTGCTCTTGATGCAACTCCAATACTTATCTGATCGTCCAACATTGAATTAATCAAATCAGTTGTTGCATTATTTTCTACCTTGTTAAATCTCTGTATCTGACCTTGTGACATTCCTGTCGTTCTTGAAAGTATGTCTCTTGTCTTTTCGCCCTTGATTTGGATGCTTTGGTCCTCCATCTTGATTGTGTCTACACCATTGGCTCTTAATTCATCAATTATTTTCTTCCATGCCATTACTTCAATGTATCTGTCTGAATCAGTATATTTTCTTGCTTCTTTATTTGTTGTTATTAATGCATACTGTTCTTTTGCTTCATCTGACAGTGGCAAATCAATCTCTTCCAAATTCTTAATCACGCATGGAATTAATGTATCTTCATTCCATTCCTGTACATTTGGATCTTCTATTAATTTATCAATTGCTGTGATACGTCTTTCACCACCTAGAAGCATATACGAATCATCTTCCAGTTTTGTAACATTAAGTGGTGAAGCAATTCCATAATTTTTTATTGATTCGGCAAGTGAATCAATGTCATTAATGCTATAGTTATTGCTTGGGTTTTTTCTAATCTTGTCTCGTTCAAGATTTACTATTCTCATTTTAATGATATCTTTTGAAGCATCATTTAAAAGTCCTTCTCCTAAACGTACTTTTCCATTTTCATTTCCCCTTATTGAATTGACACTGAATTTTCCCATTTTTTCTCCTTTCCCTTTTAGGGGACAACTTTGTCCCCTTGTCTCATTAAGCTATTTTCTATTTAAAATGTATTCTGTAAGTTCTATATAGTTTTCCGTTACCTTGTTTTTGTTTTTTCCGCTATCATATGCAAGCAAAGGAATCTGCATTAAGCTGCTCTCTTCCACATTTTTGCTTGTTGCGATTGTAACTGGAATTATGTACTCTCCAAATGAATCACTAAGCAGCTGATAAACAGCCTTTGAAACGTTCTTCCTTCCGTTCCACTGTGTAAAAAACATTCCACCCATTTTAAGTCCCGGATTACTTTCTTTTACAACATTCAGTATGCTCATTATTATTGATACGCCTAATAGCGAGCCACCATCGCATTTGAGTGGTATGTAAAGTTCATCTGCAGCTACCAGTCCGTTTATGTTTATGATTGACAGTGAAGGACTTGTATCTATAATGCAGTAATCGTATTCATCTTCAACCTTTTTTAAATGTCTCTTAAGTTTTGTCTGCTGTGGTGATATGACATCACCTTTGATTCTTTCCTCTGCTTCCGATAATGTAAGACAGCTTGGTATTATATCCAAGTTTTCATAATTAGTATGTATAATGCATTCGTGTATGTCTGCATTTCTGTCTAACAATAAAGTCTCAACACTTTTATTTGTGCTTGTGGTTTTTCCTTCACAAATGCCATTGAATATGCTTACAAAATCCACATCACTATACATCATCGTGCTGTTCATCTGCGCATCTGTATCAACCAACAATACTTTTTTATTATATCTTGTTGCTAACATATGTGCAACTGTTGTGGCTGTTGCCGTTTTTCCCACTCCACCTTTGATATTTAAAAATATAATTGTTTTCATAAATTTATTTCCTTTCTTTAACTATATATTATCTTGACAATATGATTATATTTCTTTGACAATATATTGTCAAGTTTATTTCAAAAAATAGGGGACAATTTTGTCCCCTACTCTTATAATTAAATGTCAATGCTTTCTTCAACAAGTTTCTCATGTTCTCTAACATTCTGTCTCTTTTGCCACTCATCCTTTAAGGCCTTTTTCAATGCCCTAGTCGCATTCGATAAAATCATTGCCCTTGCATGTCTTAAACCAATTCCTCTGTTGTTTGACTTTTGATTTATGTTTTTTAGAAATTCTGATGCATACTCGTTGCCTTCATTGGCAGCTCTTTCTATCCACTGCCGACCTAACGTTCTGTCTTCTTTCACAACCTTGCCTTTAAGATAAGTTATTCCAATGATAAAGGATGCTGTATTGTTTCCTGCTTCTGCTGACCGTTCCATATATTCAATTCCCTTTTCCGGATTAAAAAGCTTTCCATCCTTATCAAGATACATTTTACCTAAATAATAATCTGAATATGGTTTGATGCTTTCATTTTCGCACTTTAAAAATTGTTGCTCTGAATTTGGATAGTCCTTTTTGTCATAATAAATTTTTCCAAGTTGGTAAGTAGCATATTCATTTGCCTGCTTCGATGCCCTGCCAAACCAATACATAGATTTTTCTTCATCCCTTTCAGTGTACTTTCCATCATTGTATATTTTTCCAATCTGATACTGTGCAAATGAATTTCCCTCTTCTGCAGACTTCTCCATGTACATTATTCCCTTTTCAGGATTAAACATTTCCTCGTTTTCATTTAAATATATTTTCCCCAACTTGTACCATGCATACTTATTGTCTGCCATTGATAGATGCTCAACTGCTTCCCTGATGTTTCCATCATCAATTTTTAACTTTCCAAGCTTATAAGCTGCATATCCATTTCCTTCTTTTTCTGCCATCCTGTACCACTTTTCAGCCTCCAGTTTATCTTTCATTCCATACTCATTATCACTGTATACGTTTCCCAATACATACATTGCCATGTCGCTTTTTCCGACTGTTGCAGCTTCCTTTAGATATTCCAATGCTTTAGGTAACATTTCAATGTTCTTTTCTTCAAGATAAATTTTTGCCAGCTTGTTCATTGCATACACATTTTTTGCTTCTGCAGATTTTTCTAAATATTCCTTTCCCTTTTCGTTATTTTGTTCTGTTCCCTGAGCATTCAAGTACATCATTCCAATTCTGTACTCCAAGTTATCATCAGGATTTTTTCTCTCCATTTCTGAAAATTGAATGAATGCACTGTCATATAATTCTTCCTTTTTTTCGAGGGGGACAAAATTGTCCCCTAAATTTACCTCATCATTTTCTATCATGCTGGCTGCCTTATAGGCTGCATATCCGTTATTTTCAGAAACCGATTCAAAGTCACTAAATGCTCCCTGAAAATCCTTATCCATACCCTGACCATAATATTTCATTTTTCCAAGCATGTATCTTGAATAATCATTTTCAGATAATTCAAATCGCTGCTTTGCCAGCTCATAATTCTGTTCTGTTCCCTGACCATAATAATGCATTTTTCCCAATCTGTAATTTACGTAACTTGATTTTTTGTCTTCACTTGAACAATTTTTCAATTGAACTTCAAAGCCCCTGAATGCTCTTTGGTAATAATGCTCTGCTGTTTTTGTATTTATCTTTGTTCCAATTCCCTTTTTATAAACTTCTCCTAACTCATATGTAGCAAGAATGTTGCCGGCATTATGTTCTTCCAACAGAAGCATTGTTGCTGTTTCATAATCAGGATTTTTTTGATGTATCAGTCTTCTTGCCTTTTTATATTTTTTGCTCCATTCATAATAGGAATCCTCCACATCCGCTTCCGGCTCTATGAAGTCATCCACATCAACATCATTCATTTCATTTTCATCACCATAAATTTCTGTTGAATAAACCTTATCAATTAACTCTTTTTCATCATCTGTATTTAAGGGGACAAAATTGTCCCCTAGTTTTTCCTCTGCGTTTTTTAGTTCATTATCATACTTTTTTATTTCCTTAAGAATTGCATTTCCCAGTCTTGTATACAAATCCTTCATCTTGTTTTTACCGTAATCTTTCTTACTGTCACCGTAAGCCTGCTTATATACTTCTTGCTGCGTGTTTATTCTTTCTCTCAATTCCTTAAATTCATCTGAATGATACTTTTCCAAATAATTGGTGCTTATGTTATCAATGTCTGCTCGCAGCCTTGCCATTATCGGATTGTTATAGTTCCACAAGTTCCTGTTACAGTCAGGCATTTTTTGATACAGGTCCTCAAAAAGTTTTACAAGTTCTTCATCCTGTACAAGCGGATGCTCACTCTTCTGTTTCACTATGCTGTCCCTGATTATTTGGTTAATCTTTATGTTATTTTCTTTGTCATTTACTAATTCATTAACAACATAACTCTTACATTTTTCTATGCTCTTTGGCTTAAACCTTCCCTTATATTCCATCTTGGTTAGTGGCTTTCCATTTTCATCCAAGATTGGTTTTCTGATTCTTTTTCCATTTTGATATGCATATTCGTACTGTGTGTATTCCTTCTTCTCCCTCATTGGAACAGGCTCGACAGTTGCAATGTGAATGTGGATGTTGTCAGTATTAAAATGAATTGCCCCCGACCAGACTGCATTATCCAACTTTTCCGCTTCAAGCATTCTGTTAACTCCGCCTCTTGCAACTTCCTTTAATTTTGCCTCATCTATTGCATCATCATTTTCACTTATTATTCCATTTTGTTTTAACCAACGATTGTCAAAGGATATTACTGTTTGCCACATCACTGATTCATTGCTCTGTGCCTGTTCAAATATTTCCTTTAACTGCATCTTTTCATCTTCCGATAAGTTATCCTTTTCAGACGTAAACAGTCCGCTTGTCTTATTTGGATTTCCCATGTAATCCTGATACAGATTATATTTTGCGGTGTTCTTATTTCTTACTGCCTTGCTCCTATTAATGTAATCAATATATCCTTGGAACCGGTTGTCATTAGGTCTGCAAAATTCAGTCACCACCACAACTCCTGCCTTAATTTTCCCCATTTTTTCCTCCTTAAATTTTTAGGGGACAAAATTGTCCCCTTGTATTCTTAATTTTTAGGGGACAAAATTGTCACCCTATATTCTTAATTTTTAGGGGACAAAATTGTCCCCTAAATTAACTTGCACACAATTACCATTCTGCTGTTTTTATTTGTGTTGTCACACGTTGATAATGTAAGCAGCTTGTCTTTCAACGAAATCTTTTCTCCTGTGTCATAAAGTTTTATTTTTTCAAGTTGCTTTATATATTTTTTCTTTTTATTCTTCCAGATGTTAACATTGTAATATTCAAATGAATTTTTCTTGTTTACATCTGAAACAAAAGCATAAACAACTATATACTTTCTATTGTCATTTAAAGTGTTGAAGCTAACATATTTATGAGTGTCATAAAAATTTTTATCCTTGTATTTTATTAAGTCAGAAAACATCGTTCCATTATTCATATGATGTCCGTATATTACTGCATTAAACGCAGAAATATCTGTTGTACAGTTTTCTCCGATAAAAGGTGTTCCATAAATGGAGTATTCCTTTTCAAAATTTCTCATTAGGTAATAATCAAATTGCTTTGTTGTTTTCATCACCGGATAATTAATTTTTGTATTCTTTATTTTTATCCATCCTACAAAATCACTGTTCTCTCTATATAATTTCAGATATTTATTTTGAACCGTCTTTCCTTTTACATCTGTCTTTCCATTTACTTTTTTGTTTATCTTGTTCTCCACGTTATCAAAAAGTTCTTTTTGTTTATAAGCTTCATAATAGTAATTTACAATTTTAAACCCACTAAAAAGAAATGTTGCAGATAATATAATGACTATGAATTTGTTTATAACTCTTTTCATTTTTCCTACCTTTTATTAATTTATTTCCCCAAATTGTCACTTTGCTTTCTTTTTCTCTCATCACTCTTCTGTTTAAAGTATGCTATTTTATCTTTTATGTTTTTCTGTGACTGCTCCACAACAACATTAGGTGCAAGCTCCGCAGATATGAGTGCATCGGCCTTGAACATGTGAAGCAGCGTATTTATTGCATCCAATATGACTATACTATTTTGTTCAGCCGTCTTGGTTGCCCATTTAAGTCTTTCGCTCTTCATATAACTTTCCTCGAACTCCTTTACCACGGACTTTGCAATGTCATCGGTTAAACTTTCCGACTGCAACAAGAAGCTTATTGCTGCACTATCACTTTTTAATCCATACTTTAATTTCATGTCCTGCAGTTTTTCGTATTCCTTTTCATCAAAATATATATTTTTCCTTATTGCCATTCTTTCTTCCTTTCACTTTATATTCTAGGGGACAAAATTGTCCCCTAATATTTATCCCTTATGTTTTCAAGTAGCATGCTGTTTTCTCTTATCACATCATTTGCTTGCTCCAATCTATCTGCCACTGCATCAACAAGATTTGAATATCTATTTTCAATTTCATTTAAATCCTTCATTACCGCAATCTGTGCAATCTGATTTTTAAGATATTCATTTCTGCTGATGCCTTTCTTTTTAGCCAGCTCATCTATTTTCCTTATTGCCACCGGGTCCACATCCCTTATTGATATGTTCATTCATTTCACCTCATTTTTTCTTTTTATATTGTCATTCAGATATAGATATATATTATATCTGACAAGATATTTTTGCAACACTTTTGGTGCAAAATTTGCTTAATACACACCTTTTAGGTTGTACAAAAGTGTGTATTAAGGGGCATAAGTAATATCACGGAAACGTTAGGCACTGCCTAACTATCAACGCAGTTGATATCAGTTTCCCCTTATGCTCTTTTTTCACTGGCTGTCCGCACTGCTTCGTGAAAACCTAGCTGAAAAATCGGCGGCTACGCCGTCCCCCCTTAAAAGAAAAAATTTAATAATTCGGGCGAAAAAAAAGTACCACATTTCTGTGATACTTTCCTGCCTGCTGGCACCATTTTAAAATTTTTTAAGAATGTCATGATGTCCTATGTCAACAATCATGACTATTTCATCATTTTCATAATACCATATTACTCTTATGTCCATGTTCACACTGAACTCAAACAAGTCTTCCGTTCCCTGAATGCGTTTTGTTCTAAGCGATGGGTGAAATGGATTTTCAACAAATATTTTTAATTTCTTTTTAAATTGTGCCCGTTCCTTATCTGATAATTTCTTAAAGTTTTTTTCAAACCTCGTTGTGTACGTTATTTTAAAATCCATCATTCCTCCAACTTATCAAACAATGCATCCAGATTATCAAATACAGGTTGCTCCCCTGCCTTTAATTTTTCCTTAACATCATCAATTTCATTTTTTAGCTCGTTCAGGTAATTTTTCGGATATACCGTAACTGGCATTATATAAATCATTCCGTCTTTTTCCATAATGTTCAGTTTATCTCCTTCTGCCAATCCCAGCTTTGTAACTATTTCCTTTGGAATTGTTATTTGTGATTTCTGTCTTAATTCTGTTAACATGTTAATACCTCCATTTCAAACAATAAGATTTTCTTACTTTCTTACTTTTATTATATTCACATGTTTCATTTTTATCAATGCTTATCGGATTTATTCCAAAAGCCTTATTGCAACTTGCATAATCACCCATATGTACATTGTAAATATTACTGTTAACTGAATGTTTCCCTTTAATTCCTTTTTTCTTTGTTCTCTTGTCATATCTGTTTTCTCCTTAAACTACTTGTCTTATGATGTCGCTAATCATTGCCGTTCCTGAATCACCTGCAACATTTGCTATTTTTATACCTCCACATTCAAATGTTGCCGTGACTATTTCCGTTGATTTGTCGTAATACAATTTTTTTAATTCTCTTAAATTTCTTGTTTCCCTTAGTGTATCTGTAAGTAAGTCGCATACTTTTTGTAAATCTTCCATTCCTGCCACCTATATCCTTTCCAATCTATCTGTTATGCTGCTAAAATGGTATTCTCTACCAGTCATCACGTTTTCAAAGTGTACACTTGGAGCAAAGTGGCTAAATGGTTTAAATTCCTTGTTCCATGTTATTCCTAACTTTCCATTTTCCTCATGCACATTAAAAACTTCTCCATGTACCATTGTCTTAATCACCTTGTTATTGCTATCAAATATTTGAACCTTTACCTTGCTATTTTTTCTAATCATTTTCTTTACCTCCGGTTTTAAAATTTAAAATTTGTTTCTGGCATGTTTGGGATTGGGTGCTTCTCTTTGTTAGTTGATATTAAGTTTTCATGCTAAATCTCCTTCTTTCTTTAAATTAAATTTGTTTCTGTATATGTTGGTTTTTGGTTTGCTTGCACATAAAAAAAATCATTGTGAAAATTTCTCGCAAGGGCGTGCATCGCACGTGCAATTTACCCTTGCAGAACATTTTTTCAATGATTTAATGGTGCAAAAAAGCAAACCTTCCAACATATCAGGAAACATAATTTAAAGAATGACCTGAGATGCATGAAAACGAAAATATCAACGTCCGTTTCCAATAACGTGGTGAGATAAGGAATAAACACAATGGCCGTCCCTACGGTTGGGGGTTCGGCAACTGATTTGTTTACATCCAGATTCTGCACAAAACGCAACGTGTGAAGTGCGAATCTGGATGTAAACAAATCAGGCGGGGAGGGGCGGCCCATAAAAAAGAAAAAGAGACTATCAAATTCATTTTGATGTCTCTGTTTCTTTTTTATTTTCATATTCTCTTTTCTTCTGCATACGAAAAATAACCATTGCCTATTATTATGAAATCAACAAGCTGAATTTTCATAAGCTTTCCTGCCTCACTTATCTTCGATGCAGCAACATCATCATCTTTTGATGGGGTAGTGTCATGTGAAGGATGATTGTGAGCAATTACTATGTTCACTGCTCCACATATCAATGCTCTTTGAAAAATCTCTCTGGGATTCAAAATACATGCGTTCACTGAACCATGACCTAATTCAAATACTCCCAGCGGATTACATTTTGCATCAAATGCAAGCATGTATACATATTCCTCTGCTTTTTTATCAAGCCTGAAACATTCATTAAGAAGCTTTACTATTTTCTCCGGGCTGTTAAGCCTTTCGTCCGGACATTCATAAGAGCTTTCTTCTACCATTAACGGATGTTTAAGTTCGTCCAATTCCATTTCATATTTTCTAAGCATACTTTTCCTCCCATTCTTCCAATGCACTTTCAATTGCATAATGTTCATTCTCATCATCAACATCTTCCTGAAGTATTTCATATGCTCTGCCGGCCACAAATTCAATCTTTTCATCGGGCCAGTTGCAATTATTGTTTCCAACATATTCAAGCATGCATTGTCTTTCAAAAAAGTTGTGTATGGCAACAATCTGCTTATCGCAAAGAATTAGTTCATTGCCACTAATTCTGCAGTTCTTTAAATTCAGCTTAAACTCCATGATTTTTCTCCTTTCCTGAAAGCAGGAGAGAAGCAAAGCTTTTCTCCTGCTTTCAGTTTAATTATTCTACATAATGCTTAACTCACCTTTTGAATACTTGTATACATTGTATGTAAGTCTGTCTTCTGGTGAAACTTGATTGTCATTAACCTCTCTAACCATTTCTCTAAGTTCTTCTGATTCCATCTTTCCATAAGGAACAGCAATACATTCATGTATGCTTGATGGAAGAATGATAAAATCACCACCGATAAGATAAGATACCGCATTAAGTATTCTTGTACTTAAAATTGAAGCAGCTCCGAATATCTTATGTGAATTTGTTATTACATACATTTCAACGTCCCCTGACATGTCAGGTGCTTCTTCTACCGGGATATCCAGTATTTCACAAATTACTTTTTCCATACTAGATACAACGTAGTCGTTTTCTATGTTTCTTATGGCACTATTAAGAAGTTCTGTCTGTTCAATGCCTGCTCTTGCTAATTCTTCTTTTCTTAATGTTACGCTTGCAGTAGCATCTACCGATGAAGCTTCTGAAACATCTATGTAAAATAAAATCAACATGTCAAGATAATGTTTATAAGCTATATTCATTTTCTTAACTTCACCTATATTTGCATCTGAAACAACTCTTAATCTTACATTTTCCAAGATATAATCTCGACTGCATAACGTTTTAACATCAAGCTTTTTGTCTTTGTTTTCTTCATATATCCTTTCCAAGAACTCAATTACTTTGTCATCGTCATACCAAATATCTTCCATACATTCCTTATAAACTGTTGGACACATTTTGTACTTATTATTATCGGACAAAACTGTAATTCCAAACTTGTTACCATTATTTTTAAATGCTTCTTTAACTTCTAGGTGAAATTCCTTTTCCTCTAACTTTTCATTAAGTTCCTCTACTCTCTTAATCATTTCTTCTTTTAAAGTATTCATGTTATTATCCTTTCCGCCCTTTGGGCTTAAAATTTATTTTTATAAATTAAAAGAGCCTACTTAGGCGTAGACTCTATATTTACTCCAGCTTACGTTTACAACCGTTCCAAGAATGGATTTAAGAACATCTCCCCATGTCGGGTTAGTCCCTTTAAGTTCTTTAACAGCTTTCTGTTTTAACAGCCAGCTCATGAGTGTTCTTGTTTGGTACTTCTTTGAAGTATCAAAGCTATACATTACTTCCTGAGGGTAATGTCTGTTTCTGTCGAAGATGTCTTCAACATTTGTACAATACAATGTTATGACTTTGTCATTAATGGAATAAGAATTAAACTCAACTAACATATTAAGCTCCTTCCGCCACTGTTTAGTTTTATTTTTAGTGGCTACTTATTATTGAAAATTTATAAGTTTCAAGGCTTGTTTCCCTTCTGATGATATTTAATTGTCAATGTGCCTTTATCGTCTTGCGATGACATCAAAAAACTGCAGGTTCTGCGTACTGCAAGGACGTGCTCGCACGTACATTTTATCCTTGCAGTAATAAAGCAGGTTCTGCAGTAATATGGCATCAAGCAAGACAGGCACATTGATAATTTCATCAGATGGAAACTGCCGGAACTTAAATTTTAATTAGTAGCCGCTAAAATTGCCTATACAGTGGCGGGGTGCGACTTTCAACAAGCTAAAGCCCCCGGTGATTCGGGGGTTGGGGGGTGAGAAAAATAAAAAAAGTCCGACACCTCGGACTTTTCTCTGCTTTCCATAAAAGATATTAAGCAAGGCTTAATATCCACATCTTTTCATAATGCCCTGGGAGACGGGCAGGGCTGTCAGCGTAGCTGACTGGGTGGGAATGGTACAATCAAAACTTGATTTTTCCCGTTTTTTCTCACATAGTTAATCTTTACCATCTATCGATATTTTGCATTCATAAACATTCGTATTAATTTCTTTATCAAAATAAGGTTTATTGCAAAGTCTTATATATAAATTATTTTGCAAAAGCAACTCATATTCTGATCTAAACACAACAGTATTCACGTAAGCTCCAACCGTCCCTTTAGCAACATATATTTTTAATACACACTGTTCAATCTTTATATCTTCTGCTTTAGGTTTAATTAAACTTGTGCTCATAAATCCACGTTCCAGATAATACTTATTTGAATTATGCTTATTTGCATCTATTAACTTAGATACAACATCAGTTGTCACATACCTATATACAATAATATTTTCATTTACTCTTGGTGCTTGCAATAATTGTTCCGACAATCTGACAGCTTTATACCTATATGAAGATAAAACATTAACTTCATTACCATACCTGTAATAATTATTTATATCTGTGTATTTGTAACCACAATAATATTCTATTGGAACTTTAACCCACGAATTATCTTTAAACATTGATGAACTGTCTTTTGCTTTTTCAAATTTTTTTATTTTATCTCCCCATTCACCATACAATTGTCGTCCCCATTTTTCTGCTTCATCCTCATTTTTAAACATCCTATATGAGTGCATATTTTTTAATAATATTATTTTTCCATATTTTAATCTTTCAAACATTTATTATTTCATCCTTTCTCAACAACTATATAAACATGATATTTTCAACTTGAAAATCACAATATTATTCAAAAAAAAATGAAAAAGTCTTACACTCATAAGTCATCATTTTATACTCTTCGTCCCAATATGGGGCATTGCATAAATTAAGAAATACATTATTACGTAGCAATAATTCATTATCATCTTTTCCTGTTATTACATCTACATATGCACCAACCATTCCCTTATCAATGTACAATTTTAAAAGTGAAGAGTTTGCAGGTGCATTTTCTGCTATTGATTTAACCAAACTTGTACTCAAAAAACCTAATTCATAGTATTTTTTGTGACTTAATTTTTTATTTGCATATACCAGCTTATCTATAAACTCTTCTCCGACATATCTATATACAATAATATTTTCATTAATCCTCGGTGCTTCCAACAATTCTTCTGAAAGTCGAAGAGCTTTAAAATTAAATATATCATATTCATCATTATTCTTTTCTCTATAATGTTTATTAATCTCTAAATATTCTCCTGTACAATATTTCTCAATTACATTGTTTGCCCAAGAATCATTGTCAATCATTGATGAATCTTTTTTTATATTTTCAAATTCTATTACTTTTCTTCCCCATTCACCATAAATTTGCCTTCCCCATTGTTCCGCTTCACTTTTTGTCTTAAATTCTTTATAATTTTCTGGATTTTCAATTATATCTATTTCTCCATAAATACTAGTTTCTAACTTATTTCTCATTTTCTTTGTATTTCCCTTTTTGAATTTTGTTAAAATTTTGATTATCTGCAGATTTAACTCGTTTAAATTTTTTCTAATAAAAATATAATTTAAAGAAAAAGGGGGACAAAATTGTCCCCTAACAAATCTAGCCTAATCATTCTTGTCGTCATCAAGACTATTCTTTACTTTTTCCTCTAAATTTTCAACGTTGTTATACAACTCAAAATACTTAATCAATCTTTTTTTCTTTGCTCTTTGCAATGTTGACTTGCTAATTCCTGTCATGTTGCTCACCTCCTTATAACTATGTTTTTCCAACAATTTCAATGCCAACCCTATCTGTTCCTCTCCAAATTTCAAAGGTCTACCATCCCTAAAATTCGGATTATTCTTTTTAGCTGCATTCTTTCCTTCCTGAGTTCGTTCAATGATCATATCTCGTTCAAATTCTGCAAATGCCAACATCACATTTGTAATTAAACGACCTGTCGGACTATTATCCATGCATCCCATGTTTAACACATTCACCACTACATCATCATTTTGCAATTTTTTAATAAGTTCAGAGCCTTCAATCACTGATCTGGCAATTCTATCAAGCTTTGTGACAATTAACTCATCCCCGGAAGAAATAACTGAAAGCAACTCTTCCAACTGTGGCCGCCTCGTAGTCTTCCCAGAATACTCATCCATAAATATCTTCTCAGCTCCTGCAGCATTCAATTTATCAATCTGTGCTTCTAACGAATTACCATCTGCAGCCTGCCAATGAGTACTCACCCTTGCATAGCCATATTTCATAAAAACCACCTCAAATGTTACAAAATTGTTCATTCACTTATGAACATAACTTATGAATATAGTTTAGCATTTATAAAAATACATGTCAATTCTAAAATGTTACTAATGTATTACAAAAAAATAAAGTATTCAAAACTCAACAGTTCTGAATACTCTATTAATCGTTATAATTCTATTCCATGTTCTTTTTTCTTTGTAATGTTTATACTATTATTCTTGCTTTTGCCAAACATCAAAAGATTCTCGTATGTTTTTTCAAAAACCTGTGAATAACGGTAATCCAGTGTTTTCTTATAGAAATCTTTTTGAACATCAGACATTATTCTATATCCATTATGTTCTTCCGGAATGTTATCAATAATCTTTCTAATTTCCTTCATGTCAATTTTGGGATAAATTCTTAGAAATGCTGCATTACAATCTTCATCTTTTCTACTCTCAATATATTTCAGAGGGTTAATGTTTTTCCCATTATCCTGAAAAGAACATATTCTATTCGTGTAAGCACTTTCTACAAATTTACCATAATCACTCATGATCTTACTCATCTGATTATCACTTAACTTATTACTAAAGGAAGCTCCATTATCGTAAACAGGTGCCGGACGTGATTCTCCAGTATTTTCATTTACTATTACTCCCCAGTTACCATTATTCCTGTCATTGTTACCTATAAAAGCATCCACAACGAACATATCCCAAAATCTGTCTTTAAGTTCAGGATGATTTATAAATAACTCATTTGAGTCCATAACAATTTTAATTCCGTTCAAATCTATTTTTCCTTCTGAACTAGGTGATAAGCTACTTATTTTTTCTTCCATGCCTGCCACGTAATCATTTTTTATGCTTACATATTCATCCAACCTCTCATAAGGTTTCTGACAAAAATCTTTACACGCAACTACTATTTTACCATTATACTCACCCAATAGTGTTTCATGTACCGGAATGCCAATACTCTCGTAAACATGGGAACCAATATATTCAGATAACGGACTTGTCATGTACGATATTTCCACTCGCCGGTAGCCACTTATGTTTTTCGGAAATTTCAAAAGCCAAAATTCATCATCTAATTTTACTCCAATTTTTGCTCCTGCATTACCGCCATATCTTCTGCCACTTTTAATGGCATTATTAAAATCATAAATCATACACAATATCTCCCTTCAAACTAATAACCACAATATCTTTTCTGAATTGTTCTCCATTGCTTTTCAGATATATTCCCTGATAAGAAATAACCTTTTGCATCATAATCCAAGTTGTCACATAGCAATGCATAACTAATATCGTCTCCTGCCCGGTCCAGTTCTTCAAGCTTTAAACATTCTTCCTGCAGAGCCTTTGGTATTGTTTCGATGTCAAATTCTATTTCTCCATTAAATAATGTAGGTTCTACCATATCGCACCTCCAATTATTACATTCATGCTTAAATTGTATAAGCGATACGGTTTAAAGTCAATTTCATTTTTTCTTTTAAGGGATGTTCCCTCAAAAAAGAAAAAAATAAAATGTAAGCCTTTAAATTATATTCTTCCACGACAAGTTTAGGATAGCGTTAGCTATCTTGCGTTGCTCGTGGCCGAAGGACACATTTAAATGAGCAACGCTACCTTATTTGCTAAAAGGATATATAAATAGAAAAAATAAAAAAGAAAGAATATATATAGAAAACTTTCAGCCTCCCACAAATCCCCTTATTATAAGGGATTCCTACAAAAACATCCTGCAGTAATTTTGACTAGAAAAATAAGTAGTAATCATATTATTTTGACCATATAGTAAAAAACATACATAAATTTAGACTGACTTAATGTAAAAAAAACAAGAAAAAAGTCAGCTTTTTTAGATTTTTTCTGAATTTCATCTTATTTTTGAAAATATTGTGTATTTACTTTTATCCCGGAATAATTTATTAATTTTTTAATGCACGACAAATAAACCTGACCTGCAGGCTTTAGATTATATTTACGAAATTAAGATATGTATTTTAAAAAAGTGCCAATTCACTTCTCACTATTTTATGTATGTACTTTGCATTAAGTACTCTGTTCTTTGGTTCTTTTACCTTACGTGCACAAGAACAGATTATCTTTGTGATCAGCAGCTTAATGTCACGTCCATGCACTTCTGCTAATTTATCATACTGCGACATTAAATAAGCTGTATCCTTGATGTCTCTTGTGCTTGCCTTCTTTATTTTCATATGTCTAACAAGTCCCTGAATGTAATTTTCCTGAACATTATTTCGCTGATTTGAACTGTAGTCCTTTTCAAATTTTTCATGCAAATATGTAATGTAGCATATTCCTTTCTTTACGCCGATTGCAAAAAAGTTTTTTAGAGTATGCATATACGAACGAACTACACGCTTGCTCACGCCAAGCATTGCTGAATACTGTCCTAAAAACTCCTTGGCTTTTCTTTTATATGATTGAGTGTTTTCGTTTGTTAAATGTGCAAACCAAAACAACAGAAACTTTTCATTAGCTTTCAACGAAGCATATTCCTTGCTTCTGAATAATTTACGCTGCAGAGATACATAGCCTTCTCTTTCTGCTCCTTCATAAGAAAAATCGTTATCTATGATGGTAACATTGTAATCAATGCTTCTGCCAAATATCTTATGTTTTGCTACCGGATTAACTGTATATTCAGGAACTCCCGCTTCATATGTTATTACTTTCTTTTCAGCCAACCCTCTTAAGGCATTATAAAAACTCTGCTTTGACATTTTTGTAGTCTGGCAGACTGCTTTATTATGAACAGCAAATACTTTTCCTGAATTGTCCTGTCGTCTGATCATGTATTCAAACAACTTCCACTCACATTCTGTTAGGTTTATAAGTTTTGTTATTATTTTATTTTTGATTTTCATGATTATTCCCTCTTTTTAGTATTTCTTCTTATTTTGTATCGTTTTTTATCAAGTTGTTATTTATCCAATATTGACAATATATAATTGAAGAAATATAATCATATTGTCTTTATATATTTTTAATATTATCAACGATATAATTATATTTATTGTCAATGGAATTTATTAAGTTGTCTTTATATATTTTTAATTTTTTCAAAGATATGATTATATTTATATTTATATTTATTTTTATATTTATATATCTTGGTAATATTTATTATGATCCATAAAAAAGCATCGTAAGGTGCTTTTTTATTTTTAATTAAAAAGCAAATTTATTATTGTCTGATTAAGCATAATTTCTGTTCTGTATAACGGTCTTATGATCATGTTCCATCTGCCACCTTCTTCAACAGTAATTGCACCAATCCCATAATTTCTTAAAATGTTTCCATATTTCATTTCAACCAACTCTTTCTTTTCATCAGGAATTACTATCCAACTCTTGTTTACAAATTTTGCATTTTCCTTGGCCTGAAGTATGGCTTTTTTTATGTCGCTTAATTTAAATTCAAATGCATTAATCTGATAATTGCCTTGAAACTGTTCAACCGTAACCAGATCTGCAGCTCCCGGCCGTACATCACATTCAAACTGGTACTTTAAAGCTCTTTTTGAGTAATTGTAATTTTTCCAAAATGCATCACGTAAATCCTTTTCAGTTAAAAACATTTTTTCCTCCTACAATCCTACATATCCCTTTAATTCATTAAGAATGGCCATTCCCTGATGAATGAGTTCATTTCTTGTTTCAGGATATACAATTGCTGTTAATCCAATGACTGCAAGAATGAATATTATGATTCCAACAACAAGCTTAATAACGTTTCCGGTTGTTCTTACAAAAAACTTAACAGTATTGTCTTTTTCAACAATTAAAACATCTTCCGGAGTTTCATATTTTTCTCTTAATTTCTTCTGCTTTTCTTCTCTGTCGTATTCATCTCTTATGTCATTAACTAAACCTTTTTTAAACTTTGCCATTTTCCTTATTATCAGCTAACGTTTCCGTCTGCTTACTCATTCTTTCCCTTTCTCTTTGATTTCTTAACTGTCTCACTCTTTTCTTGTTGTCAAAATCAATTATTTTTTCGATGTCCTCCTCATGTTCCTCCCAAAATAACATCTTGTTTTCCGTATTAATGTAGGATATGAGGTACTTATATTTTTCCTTAATTTCATCAAGACGTCTCTTGACAAATTTTGCCAGGGAAATTTCATCGATGAATTTTCTTTCCCTTCCCTTATAAAACAGATTGAAGCACATTACTTCTTTTGTATCTATCATTGTTGTTACGGCCTGACCTGATACGTTTAGCAGATATGCCACTTGCTTTAAGCTTAGATAATCTACAGTGTTTAACTTTATCTGTATGTTTTTCTCAACATTATTCCAGTAATCAAGTCTTTCTTCCTCGGACAAATTAAGGTACTTATAAACTCTGTTATATCTTGATATCTGTTTATAAAAGATGTCTTCCACCGATGATGCATCAATTAGAAGTTTCTCTTTTCCTTTTGTTATTTTTGTAGCCCTAAGTCTTCCTTTTTCACACATATGTTGTATTTCCCGCATTGTTTTTTGTAAAAGAAAAGCTGCCTGCACTGAATATATATACTCTTCTTTCATTTAAATCCTCCTTACAATTCTATTTCCATTCTTCTGTTCATCCCCCTTGCTTTTGTATTAGTTTTAGTACCGGTATTCTTGAAAAAATCCATGACATTTTGTTCCGGTGCTTTCATTTCAGGTTGCTTCATGTTGTTTATTAATTCATGCTGTGTAAGTAACATGTCCTTATTGACTACTTCCATGTCATCCGTAGTCGTTCTAAACTCTTTCGGTATTCCTTTGCTGTTTTCAAATTCATAAACATCCTTTACCTTGTCTGCAAAGATTCTAAACTGTTCATCTTTCTTAAAGGCATTTGCAACTTCATCTGAAAATGCCTTTCCTGACATTTGTTTTACAATTCCGCCTTTTCCTTCTCCAAGTGTAATAGCATCCGAATGTTCCTTTCCATTCAGGATAAGTTTAAACTTGTTAGTCTTGGGATTAATGTATTTCTGCTCTTCCGGATTTTTTATGTTGTCAATCTTCTCCTGCGTCTTATATCTGTCCCAAAGATATTTATTTCCCTGTGTGTATTCTCTGTCGATTTCTCTCGAAATAAAATCATATTCGCTTACCGTATAACACTTACCCGTTTCAAATCCCGGTGTTTCGACCTGCTCACATTTAACAAGATTAACCTTGCCATTTTCACATGCATTTATTAGCATGTTTTCATTCACAAAAAACTTGGAACTCTTATAGCTTTGAAATTCTCTCGGATTATCTACCTGATCCAATGCGAACATTCCTGATGCTATTGGTATCTGTTCATTTATCAGTTGTTCTGCCAATCCTTCCGATATTTCCACTAGTTCTCTTTCATTCCATAAGTTAGGCAGTTCCTTCAGGTTTCTATATTCCTCATTGGTTTTTGCATACAATCCTGAAAGAAGATTTTTTGTGTACGCTGGATTAAAAATGTTGCATGAATTATCTATGTCCTGTGTATGATTCATGATAACTTCACCAATGCTTAATCCTTCATTAAAATATTTCTCAGCCTCTTTCCCTATGGCCATGCTGTCACTTTTAATGTGTTCAGGAATGCTTTCATCATTCATGAACATGTCAAGCGCACGTTCCTGACCTTTCATGGCCATTCTAAATCTTGCAGCTTCTGCACCGGTTAATTGAATGTTTTCTGCATCCCTAACCACCTCTTTTTCGTTACTCTTTCCTTCGTTAATTTTTTCATAGAAATCTATTGCATCATTAACTATTTCATTAACATTTTCGTGATTATAGGTTTTGTATTTAATCTCATTCTTTTGAAGCATGTCCTTAATTTCATTGTCTTTTTCAATGCTTTCTGTAAGATTGTGAATACGTCCCTCTTCTTCAAAGTTTGAGACATCCCTCTCCATAAAAAAAGAATAATTAATGTATTCTCCCTGCAGTTCATTTACAAGCGATTCATATTCAGGTGTTAACTGCTTGTTGTAAATTGTGTTTAACATCACCGGAGAATCAGTCACTATAAAATCAACCTGATCATATAGCCTGTCCATTCTTCTTGTCTGCTCCTTTAAAATTTCATATTGGTGTTCCGGAGATCCATCCAACATTTCCATATCCTTTTCATAAACAAGTTCCTTTGCATATTCCTGAACATATTCAGCATTGTAGCCTTCCTTTTTCAGGGCTGCAGTAATTTCCAAGCATGCTGTAGACTTGCCTGCTCCCGGTCCGCCGTAACCGTTTATTACTATCGGCTCTTTATTTTGTGATACCTCTTCAATGTATTCTCTGTGCAAAGCAACGTACGTATCCATATGTTTCATGAAAGATGCATCTTTTGACATTTCAGTTTCTTCTAATCCAAATTCGCCCTTTTCTATTAGATAGTCTGAAATTTTTTCTGCATCCTTAATGGCTGCAAACAGTTCATTTGGCTCGTTTTCCAAAACATCAATCCAATTTTGCACGTAAGCCTCATGGTTTTCCATGTGCTCATTTTGTTCATAATCAAGGCCTAATTCCTGCGCAGTAAAAGCTGATGCAATTTCAGCCCTTAATTCTTCCTTTGCATATTCAGGGCTTCCAAACACCCCTGTCATATCTCTATTAAGTCTGCTTATATGACCTGTTGCATGTCCTGCTTCATGAAGCAGTGTTGCCATGTAATCATATTCAGTCTCAAATTTGTTCATTTCAGGTAATGTTATTCTGTCACGACTTGGGTTATAAAATGCCTTGTCCCCACCTTCCGAAAAATCAACATTCATGTTTTTTAGTAAGGTGTCTCTTTTCTGTAAAAGTTCTTCCGTGTTTAACTCGTATGTTTTTTCCTCATATTTCGGAATTCCATCTATCTGCTCACCATTAAACACCGTATACACATTGGATATTGGTTTTACTCTATTCTTGAACTCTTCAAGTGTTAATTCATCAGATAACTGTTTTGCTTCCCTTTGAGTAAGTTTTCTTTTTTCCTCTGTGTCATATAAAGACCAAAATTCCACTCTTGTTCCTTTTGATCCGGGCTTTATTTTCCAGCCTTGTGTCTGTGCCTGTTTAAAAGTGCACCATCTTGGATCATCAAATTCTCTGGCAAACTGATTATAAGAGAGCCATAAAGAATTAACTCCACGGTAGGTGGTATTTGTAACAGCATTAAACGGACGTTGCTTTGCACTCCAGCTTCTATGCCATGGAATGGTATCTTTTTTAAGACAGTCAATAAAACTGTTAATCATTTCCTCACGCATTCTGTTAAGCTTCATCCGTACCACCACCTTCTAACTCATCCCACTCATGAATTACTTCTTCATCAGGCTTTTCGAACTCAAATTCATCCGGGATGTCAATGTCTGCCCCAAGTTGTTCCATTAATTTCATAAATTTTTCTGTTCTGCTATCCATTGTCTTCCTCCTTATTTTTTTCTTTTTCTGAAAAATCCTGATTTCTTTTCCTTTTTCTCTTCGCTCTTGTTTTCTATTGGAATCATTTTCTTATAAATTTCTGAATTTCCAAAAGTAAAAGGATCCTTTGATTCATCTGCGAAAAATGTCTTGTCTGCCTTGTCTTCCATTAATTCCTTAATGTCCTTTTTTTCAGTTTCCGCAGTAAAATTGAATACATAAAATACATCGTTATAAAAATTGCTCTTGATTAGTTCATATGTCTTTTCAAATTCATCAGGCTTGCTTCCCACAACAAAAATCTGAATGTCTTTTTCCAAAAATGATACTTTGTTAAAGTCATGTTCACTGTAAACACCATAGTCATATACTATGTATTCATAATCCTTGTCCTGTACTTCCTTTAGTCTTTCTGCCTTGTAATACATGTCAACATTCTGATACTCTGTAAGTCCTTCCATCTCATCATATTGTGAATCCTCGTAAAACTCCCTGACTGCCTTTACAAATCCATGATTGTTCATTTCAAAATATGCAGCCTTATATCCGTTAAATTTAAGATACTTAACAATCTGTAATGCCTGCGTTGTTGTTCCCATTCTTCTTACTGCTCCGGCAACTCCTATCGTTTTTACCTTTTCTTTTTTTGTTATTTCTTCTGCATTATCTTCATCCTCACCCTCAAAATATATTCCCAGACTTTCATAACCCCACTGCTCATAAAAACCGTTTATGCAGTTGGTTAGGTCTTTCTTCTTGTCACTGAGCATTTCTGAAAATATGTAATTACGTATTCCTCTTGAATACAATCCTGATAGAAGTTCAGACTTTGGAGAAAATGCTACAGCGTATATGATTATCTTTGTATTTACAGCTTCCTTTACTTTCATTAATGAATCTATGATTACATCTGCATCATCTGCATACTGCTCCACATCAACTACAAGATATTCACAATTTTCCTTATAGTTCATTATCTCCGGTATTTGATTTACTATGTGAATGTCTGTGTCTATGTATTCAACCGCCTGGTCAAACTTAGCTGCAACATCTTCACAAAAATATCCTTTTTCCTTACTTCCCACAAAAATAATCATTGCCTTTTCCTCCGTTTCATTTATTTCTCATCTGCAGAACATCGTTCCAATCCTTGCCGTATTTTTTTGGTGGCAATTTCCATTTTCTTACCACATCAGGATAATTTTTCTTAACAAATGAACACATAAGCTGTGCGCATGGGATTCCGCCCTGATTGTCATTTGTCTTGTCATTGTCAGTCGCAATTACGATTTTTTTAATGTTTCCCCTATCAAGATAAGTCTTAATTGCTTCCCATTTTCCAACGCCACCAAGGGCTAAATAATTATATTTTTCATTACTGTCAACAAGACTCATGATGCTCATTGCATCAATGACAGATTCTGTCACCACCAACACATTGCTCTCATTATCAACATAAAAGCATTTGGCATAATCGCATCCTGCAACATCACCATAGAACGGCTTAAATGTGTTCGTACCTCTTCTGCAGGCGAACACCGGAACCATTCCATTGTTGACATCATATCCAACAAAAACACAATTTCCATTTTTATCCTGATACAACATTTTATTATCAACAAAAAACTGTACTACATCCGGTTTTATGTTTCTTGTCTTAATGAGATATGCATACACCTTTCTCATGTTTGAATCCTTTCCCGGAAGTTTCAGTGTTTTATCAGAAATTCTTTTTTCCTTTCTGACCTGACATTGACTGTCCCTTGGGATGTCTCCCTCAAACTGCCTGATAACCTCATAAAAACTCATGTTACAGAATTTCATGGCAAAATCTATTATTGAACCCATTTCTCCTATGCATTTTCCATAACCTGAAATGGAATTTTGCCAATACACGTTTTTATGAGTATCTATGATTATTGAATCATGTTCCTTTAAACTGTAATACTTACCCTTTCTTACAGGCGTAAAACCTATTGAAGATGCATAATCCACAATACTTATGTTTTCTTTTATCCAATCAAATTTTTCCTTGCTTGTCATAGTCCCAAATCGCTTTTTTCCTTATTTTTCATGTCAATACGTTTATTTATTTCATCAATGTCAGCCATCAGCTCCTGTATGTCTTTCTGCTTTGATGTAATTGTCGAATTAGCTTCTGCAATCAATGAATCACTTTCAGTCTTTTCCTTATCTGTCTGATATATCTTTTCCTTGTTTATACGTTCAATTTCCTTCTGAACCTCTGCTATTTCATTGTTAAGCTTGTCAATCTGTTTATTATCTGCCTCAACTTCCTTTTGCATGTTTGATATTTCAATGTTAAATTTCTGTGCCATGTAGCCGTTTCTATCCATGCTCTTTAACTCTGCCACTTTTTCAACATCAACAACGTTCGTATAGAGCTTTAGTCTGTCTCCGGTTCCATCAGGCATTTCCATTCTTAATGACACATCACTCCATCTTTTTGGAATGCCTGATATTCTTAAGATAATCCAATCATCTTCCTCAATCATCACATCGCATTTCAACTTGTTACCCTTTAAGTCCATAGCAGAAAACTTATATTTGTTTATGCCATCATATGACTTGTTTGCAACATCAAGGTCAATTTCCATTAATTGCTGTGTTTCGGAATACTGCCATCTGTTAATAGTCACCTCTCTGTCTTCCCACGAATTGGTAACTCCTATCTTTGTAAGATATGATGCATCTGCAGATGTTGGCATCCAATAGGTAGAACTAAAGAAAAACACGTATCCTCCCACAAAAAAGAAAATGATAATGAAAAATCTTATGGCATCCTTGTTTCTTTTCATGCTTATTCTATCTTTCAATTTCAATGCTTGCTCCTTTAATTCTTGAATTAAGTTTGTCCTTATACAGTGCTTCAACCAACTCTTCATCAACCAGTTCCTTGTTAAGATTCCATACACGTATTCCTTTTATCTGTGCTTCTTCCAATACTTTATTTAATTTGTCCTTATTGATGCTGTCCTTATCAATGACATAGACACCTGTTGCATCATCAATGGACTTAACTCTTGTTATGTACTCTCCTAATCTTTTATCCCAAAGTCCCTTGTAAAAACCTTCCATTTTATCGTTGCAGCATAAGTATGCTCTTCTGTTATTTTTCATTTGGTCTCCTTTCACGCAAGTCTTGTAGTCCATTGCTTTGTATTCTTGTCATAAGTTACATAAAAATATAGTGCCCTGCTTTTTTCAAACTTAAGATAATATGTCATATCAACAATGCCGTCATTGGTATTAATCTGAACATCGCCTGCATAATCGGCATACTTGGCATTTCCATATCCGTATCCGTTAACAAATGCCTGTACTGCATTTTTCAGCCCGTCAACGTCATTTTCAACCAGTGCCATTACATCATCACTTGGAAGTTTTATTTCCATGTTCTGCATTTCAAGATGTTCTTCCCTGTACTCATCAACCGTTACATTCTCGGCTGTTGTTTCCTCGATTGTTGTTATTTCCTCATAACTTGTACTTTCAGGAATATCATGCGTTGTAATTTCCGCACTTTCGACCGTTGTAATAACATCTTCCTTATCTGTATCTTTTTTATTAAACAATGGATGTAAAAAATAATAGCCTGCAATGAGTATTGCAACACAAATCATTGCTATTCCAAGTACTTTTCTTTTATCCATGAATCTCCTTTCCATCATCACGGCTTTTCCGTGTATGAGAAATGCATCGTGTCTTTTTTACCTGACCAATCGCCTCCCCAATAGAAGCCATGTGATTTCCATATTTTGATAACTTTTTGTGTGACACTAAACTTGTTAACTCCGGGCTTGTAACCACCATATCCTTTTGACACGTCCACGTTGGTATTATAAAAGCAAGGGTTATCATTCCAATTAATGTCAATTGCAAGTCCATAAGAATGTTGTGATATGGTACCTGTACCACTTATGTTCTTCCATACGTAAGCTGCAGTCTGTGAAGCCTTTATTCTAAACTTAATCTTGTACATGTCCTCAAATACTGCCTTAAACTCTTCTGCAAGTTTCTTGTGTACAGTTAATGTCATAGTCGTGCTCTTTCCCTTTTCGACATATATTTTGACTGTTATTGGTACGAGGTATTTTGATACTTCTGACTGACTTTTTGGAACTGCAGCACCTTCCCATATGAATTTTTGCTTGTCTTCGTATTTGACCTTTGCAGCTTCCCCGCCTTTTACTGAAACTCCGTCACTGCCATCTGCAGAGTAATATCTTAGTACGTGCGATACATAATAAGCGTCTCCGTAAGCATATGGGCCAAGAATGTCTGCAGAACTTCCAGTTCTTTTCTTTGCCACGCCTCCGTTAAGTTGCGCACTCATTTTTTTCTGATATGCAAGTGCATTGCTTTGTGTCCACTTTCCCAGATTTTCTACCTGCTCCTTGGTTGTGTCTCTTCCAAATCCTGATGTATCATTAATGTATGTAATGTAACCGGAGCCATAATTATAAGCCTGCAGTGCAATTTTTATGTGTTCCAAGTCCTGCGGTGATGATACCTTTATTTTTTCATGATTAAGAAGATTGCAAATGACCTTTACACCATGTTCAATGGATGTTTTTCTGTCTATTGAGTTTGGAGCTTTTCCAAGGCTTTCGGAACATTGAAAAATGTCTTCTCCGTTTCCTCCTGATTCCTGCTGTACAAGTGCCAGGACAAGGTAAACATATTTTTCCTTTCCATACTTCTTTAACTCCTTTTCAATCTCATCCTTAAGTGCAAGAACTGTTGGAGATAACGGCGAATTTTCATAAACAAATTCATTATCCGTATTGTTTTGTTCTTCTTCTCCTCCACCTGAAAGTACGGCTGCAAGACTTGATATCACACTTCCAAGAATTACTACAGTTACCAAAAAAAGCACACATAGGGTTGTTACAGTAGCAATTATTTTTTTCTTCATGTATACCTCTCTTAAAGTCCTCCTGAAAACAGCATGTCCTCATCTTTTGTCAGATGTACCTTAAATTCAATGTTCTTGTCACCACTGATTAACAAAATACATTGTCCTATTTCAAGCTTTGGTATTTTCTCAATCTGTGTTCCTGTTAACTCTCCATCAAAAATCTGATATAACAGCTTCTTTGCATTGGAACTTTGTCTGAATACAAACTTGTACTGCGTAAGTTCAAATATGTTCTTAAGCTTGTTAACTGCATCACTGTCAGATCCTTCCGGAACATAATCGGCAGCTCGCTGTGAGGCAAGGCCAATTCCACCAAAATACTTTCTTGCTTCTCTTAAATATACGGATACCAAGTCAAGTGCATGTGTTTTCTTAGCGTTAAGCCATCTATGACTTTCATCTATTAAAATCAGAAATCTTGTTACATCCCATAACTTGATTTTTCCTTCCCTTAACATGTTAAGCATTAACTTTCCATTAGTTACGCAGTTATCCCAGCACAATGATATTATGTTAATAATCATTGCATCAAAGACCTCATCCTTAAGCTCCTTAAGTGTTGAAATGTCAAAGGTTACTATCTGTTCATCAAGAATGTTATCAATTGATGTATGACCGTCAAAAAGACTTCCATACGTATCAACTATGTTCTTAATTACCTTACGTATCTTATCCCTTAATAAAAGTGTCTTAGCGACAACCTGTTCTTCAAGGTGAGAATATTTTTCATTCTGCATTACTTCCATGCTTTCTGTAAGGAAGTTTAAGTAATCAGTAAATGTTGGATAGCTTGCTGCAGGTAATCCTGTACACTGAATGTTTCGTCTGTCATCCGACCATAAGCCGAAGCTTGAATACAACTGTTTTAAAACATCCTCAAACTCTGCTATTTCCTCTGCATCAACACTTCCACCAACCAGAAACTTATAAAAAGTACTAACCTTTGATATATGACGAGTGAATGATATGTTTTCATCGTCACCGGCTTTCAGGATTTCCAACGGATTTAAGATACCCTCGCTTCCATCAAGCTTAATTACCTTCCCACCCAAGGTTTTTGTCAATATTGTAAATTCTCCTGATATGTCAAAAGTTCTTACATAATTTCCTTTTATGGCATTGCTTTTAAACTGTTTTTTTAATAGTGTTGACTTACCTGAACCCATTTCTCCGATTGCGAGGAAATTATAATAAAGTCTTGTGGAAGTCTTTTGAAAAATATCAAGCAGAACGTTTCCACCACAAGGTGTTGTTCCCAAAAATTCCCCGGTTTCATCATCAAGACTTGAAAAGTGAAACGGATCTCCATGAGCAACACCGGTTGCAGTAAGTGACTGTCCCTTTGGAAAAAACATTTCTTCCTTTTGTTTTTTATAAGACCTTGTCATTGACTTGTACTCTGACTTGCTCTCATTCAAGTAAATGGTTGTTAAAAATCCTGAATCAGTTTCTAACTTATCCATTATGTTCTTAATCTTTTTTTCAAGTGATTCAAAACTTCTGTCAGCAAGAAAAATTCTTATGTGCACCAGCTTTATTACCTCGTTGTATGATTTTATTTCATCATACATTCTCTTCATTTCATCAAGTCTTTTGTCTGCATCATAGAGTTCAGCAAAATCCCTTGCTCCAATTTTTCTTCCTACCTGCTCCTTCATTGACTTGTTTAGATTTTTCTTAACTTCTGACATGTTATCTGTTGAAATGTCAACCAACGCAACTGTTCCGTTTATGTTACAAACCTTTGCCATCCAGTATGTATCAATATTCTCAGGAAACTTGTAAATGTGAATGCATCCTTCATATCCTGAACCGGTGGTAATGTATTTAACATCCTTAAATGTAATGCCTCCTGCAGGCTTAATTTCATTTAACAGATTCATGTCTCTCTCTGGTTTTTTTGTTCTCTTTTCTTTTTTTGCTATCATGTTAATCTCCTAATTAAGTAAAAAGCATTTATTGTTCATACGTTCCAAAATCTGTATCTTCTTATTTTTGTCAATCTCACTTAACAGCTCATTTCTGCCTTTTCCCAAAACATTGAACATTAAGTCTCTGTTTTTCTTTATGTCAGATTCCTTTTTCCCAAAGATCATGTAGTAATATTCCCTTACCATGTCGTTTTTCTCAATCCATACAAGTTCATCAAGACTTCTCTGTAAAAATTTCTTGTAAATTTCATTTGAAGTGTTTTGTATCTTGTGTCTGAAATATTCCTGCTGTTTGCCCGTTCTGCAGGGAAAGTTCATTGCCACAATTTTTATGTCATCTGCATACATCTTGTAAAGCTTTATGTAGCGCATGATGTCATACTCTATGTCATCATTGGATGCGCTTACCAAATCCTTTGTGTTAATCTGAATAATGTCCATGTATGTCTTGTCCTTTTTTATGAAGCATTTCAGTTTGTCATCATAAAAATAAATGTCAATGATGTCCTTTACCGTGTCTGATACATGTGTCTTATTCGCTTTATTATTTTTATTGGTCGTTTTAGTTTTCTTCATTGGTGTCCTTTCTGTTATCTTCAACAACAATATCCTTATAAACCCTATAGTCACGTCTTAAGAATAATACTATGCTTTGGTAATTTCTTCTCTGCTTGTTGCTATGGCTTTTCATCGTAAGCCACAATGCGCATATTATATTAAACGCATAGTAAGGTATTCTTAAAGCTGATGACACTATTGTTCCAAGCATTGCACTGACGGTAAAATATATTAAAATGAAAAACAAGTCATACAAGTAAATGTTGCCGGCAACCTTTGTTTCACTTTTGGTTTCATCCATTGCTATAAACTTAAAATTATCCATGTTCACCTCTCTTATTTGTTCTTAAGAACATCCTTCTTTAATTTTTGAGCTGCATTGCTTTCCGAAGCTTTTTTATTTGAACTTTTTGCTCCTCCGTTTGATGGCATTCCTGAATTGTGACTTATTCCGGCATTTCCCTTAGTGCCTGTTCCATGATTATTTGCTCCGGTTTTTCCAAAGTTATCTCCTGCCCTTGAAGTAAAGCCTGAATTTGCTCCTGCCTTTCCATACTTGCCTGCCAAATCAGATTTTGAGGAAAGAACTCCTCTTTCACCGTTTCCGTTAAAGGTTGATGTGGCATTTTCCATGTCAAGTTCCTTATCCATCCTGCTTGTCTTGTCAATCATTGAACCACCATCACCTAATGGATTAATACCGTTTAGTGCATCTGCTTTTGCATTATCAGGATTCATTCCGTTAATTCCTGCATCATCCATTGCTCTCTTGTTACCTGCAGCATCTGCATTTGCATCAAGTGAATTTTTACCATCTTCACTTACAGAAGAACTATTGCTAACCTCACCATTTTCATTTTGTGTAACATCTTCATTAGCCTCATTAAACTGTATTCCCTCATCATTTTTCTGATTATTCTTGTTTTCATTCTGTTCGTTATTTTCATCATTGTTATTGTTAAATGCTTCCGCCGCACCTGCTCCGGCACCTGCGCCCATTGCTCCGTTTAATGCATCTACATTTGCATTCTTACTTCCATTTCTTACAGCTCCTCCAATTGTCTTACCAAACTTGCCTGCACCTCTTGCAACTCCTGATGCAATGTGTCCTGCACCTCTTGCAGCTCCTGCCATAACTCCGCCTGCATAATATGCACTCATCACCTTCTGCATGCCATCAGACAGTCCGGCATCCAATCCGGTTATTCTCTGTACAAGATTTGGTCCGTCAATTACGGCAAAGGCAATAAAAAGTAAAAACATTCCCTTAGTAAAGCCGTTCCAGTTTTTTCCTGATATGTATTCTGTTGCAATCATGTATAACCTGACCGACACAAGAGATAACATGATGATGATGTAACTGTCCTTTATTCCATCCAAAATCTTAATGGTTTTTTGCCCATTGGTTAAATTTGGAGAATAAAGCATTGCCAATATTTCTGAAAAAACAACCTCGTAAAGAGTTCTAACGACTTTGTATGAAAAGAACAAATATATGATTGCAATACTGATTATTTCAAGAAATGACTCCAACCAATCTATTTCATATCTGTAGTAGTATGTATTAAGTAAATCAGTCCAAACCACACCATCGTAGCATTCAGATACCATAGACTTAACCTTGCCATCTGCTGTCGGAATGTCAGTCTTATAGTTTTCCACAATGTCCTTACTTTCATCCTTAACATCATCAGGGTTTACTATTTCATTTATTTTTAACGCTTTCCATATTTTCTTGTTCATTGGTGTTCCTGCCTTAGCATACGTCACTCCATCTGCATTCTTACTTCCAAGATTTCCAAGTCCAACAACCGAATCAATGTATCTTAAATCATGCACATTATTTCCTAATGTCGCATACACTGTGTTAGTGGTTGTTGTTCCCAATATTTCATTCCTTATACCCTTAGTTAAAAGAGTGTTCATCTGACTTACCATCCATGTCATGGACGTAACCACAAGTATGGCCACGCATATGTTAGTGGCAATCTTTGGATTTTTATCCGAATTAAAAACAAGATTAATTCCAAGCCAGCCAATGGCCACACATAACAGCGCAACCCATACAACCTGCCAGTCTGATATGAAATCCTGAACAGGCTGATACTTTGTAAAGTCAATCATTCCAAAGGATTTTTCAAAAAGCCCTGATGCGCCATCCGCAATGACTACAAGGAACGATAGTACTCCACATCCAAGTGATCTAAATGCATTAGAAACCAAATCGTTTTGCTTAAACAGGTCACTGTAATCGGTGTATATCTTAATTAGCTCCTCATCTGAATAACCTGCAGCCATTATTGTTTTTCCCGCAAAAAGAAAAAATATTAATGTAAAAATTCCTGCACATAATATAATTCTTTTTCCTTTTTTTCCTTTATGGGGTTTATTCATTATCTGCCTAAGGAGGAAAAAGGCGCTTATTATACGTTACGAGAGCAAGAGGAAATTTGTGAT